>Ga0207695_10000363_pt1 | contig 103522 bp, 84 predicted proteins | sample KBSC54metaG_FD_184354 | JGI IMG/M metagenome (GOLD analysis project Ga0207695, IMG submission 184354) | Corn rhizosphere microbial communities from Kellogg Biological Station, Michigan, USA - KBS C5-4 metaG (SPAdes) (version 2) | ecosystem: Host-associated > Plants > Roots > Rhizosphere > Soil... | reverse complement strand
GGTGAGTTCGGCACCGACATTGGGTGGGTTTGATGGGCCCCAGGCTCATCCGCCGTCGAATCCGAAGCCCTGAATACGAGCTGCATATCGGGCGAAGTCTCTTCTTCCGTTGACGGATTTCCGGCAGTCGTGTTCGGGGTCGGCTCCTTGACAGGATTTTTGTGTTCTGGGCTGGATTGCTTTTCATTCCAGGGGTCTTCAGCATAGATATTGGATGGCCTTGCAAGGTATCCCCCTGACGCTGCAGACGCAGGAGAATTTTTTATAGCGCCGGGCGCCTGATTTTTTTGCGTCGGTTTTGTCTCAGGATCCGGAGAAAGCACCCACTCTACCCGGGTGGGCTGCTCGTCTTCATAACGGTTGCCGGATTCTGCTCCCCTCACACGGGGATCATCTACAAATATCCGCGGCTGCTCGGGTGCCGCAGGCGCACTGCCATCAACCAGCCTGGGCTGAAGGGCATCCGGTAATGGAGCAGAAGGCGGTTCCTGTTCCATTACCGGTGAAGATCCTTGTGAATTCCGCGATACGGTACCAAGGGTCGGTTCCTTCTTGTTTGGGGCTTCCTTTGCTGCGTCGACAGAGGGCAGAACAGGCCGATTTTCCTTTGGATATTCCTGGTTTAATGGCAATAGTATCTTCTCCTCCTTCTTGGGCGCCGCCACAGCCTCCTCCGTCTTTACGGTGAACGGATCCTTGTGCTCAAAACCCGTGGCAATGAGCGTTATGCTCAGGCTGGCTCCCAACGTATTGTCATAGCCAAGACCGAGAATGACATCGGTATGCTCGCCGGCCTGGCTCAGAAGATAGTTCTGGATAATATCTACTTCGTCCATCGTGAACTCGAACTCGCCTTCGCTGGAATTGATATTGATCAGTATCCACTTGGCTCCGCTGATATCATTGTCATTGAGAAGAGGTGAGTTCAGCGCCTCTTCGATCGCCTTCTGCGCCCTGTTATCCCCCTTGGAGGTCGCGCTTCCAAGAATGGCCACACCTCCATTGCGCATGACAGTGCAGACATCGGCAAAGTCGACGTTGATCTGGCCGGTGCTGTTGATCACATCGGTAATACATTTTGCAGCCGTTGCCAGTACGTTGTCCGCCTTGGCAAAGGCCTCTTTCATCTTCAGGTTGCCGAACTGGTGTCTCAGCTTGTCATTGCTGATGACCAGCAGGGTATCCACGTATTGTTTCATCACGCGTATCCCCTCTTCCGCCTGGATCTGCCGCTTCCTGCCTTCGTAGGAGAACGGCGTGGTGATGATGCCCACGGTAAGGATCCCCAGGTCCTTGCATATCTTCGAAATGATGGGGGCCCCGCCGGTACCGGTGCCGCCACCCATGCCGGCCGTGATGAACGCCATCTTCGTATTTACTTCGAGGATCTGTTTGATCTCCTCCAGACTCTCTTCACACGCCTGCCTGCCGATGTCGGGATTGGCCCCCGCCCCAAGCCCCTGCGTCAGGTGTGGCCCAAGCTGTATCTTGTTGGGCACACGGCTCTGCGCAATGGCCTGTGCATCGGTATTACAAATGATGAAATTCACTCCTTCTATGTTCTGGCTGAACATATGATTCACTGCATTGCTTCCTCCACCACCCACACCTATTACTTTGATTATGGATGATTTCTCCTTCGGTAGATCAAAATGGATCATAACAAAAAAAGTTTAAAACAAATAAATAGGACGGGCCTTACGGCCGACCATTGACACAACACGGTTCGCTCATTGGGTATGTATGATCTTAAAATAGGGTATGATCGCTATCGGGACTGTTATAGTTTCTGGTCTTCCTCTTCCTTGAACAGGTCGATGATGCCGTCCTTGAATTTTCCCCAGAAATCCTTCCCTCTCCGGCTACGAACTCTTTCCTGCTGCAGCATTTCCTGGCTCAGCGCCTCTTCCTGCTGCGCTTCCACTTTCTTCAGATTCTCGGGTACGTCCACTTTCCGGAATTCCTTTTCGAACTCCTTGCGGTTGTGCTCATAGTCACTGTATCCTTTCAGGATAAGCCCGATACAAGTGGCGTAGGTAGGCTTGGCCAGCTCTTCGATATGACCTGCGGCCAGGTGCTCGGTCGGATAGCCGATGCGTGCATTCAGACCGGTTATATATTCCGTCAGCTGAATAAGATGCCTCAGCTGCGACCCACCACCTGTCAGGACGACACCGCCATTTAGCATCCGGCTGTCAAGACCTACCTGCTTAAGATGATAGGACACGAAATCCATTATCTCGCTCATACGGGCCTGAATGATATTAGCCAGGTTCTTTACGCTGATCTCCTTGGCAGGCATGCCCCTCAGACCCGGTATGGTGATATAGGCATTGGCCTTTGCCTCATTGGATAACGCCGATCCGAACTGCACCTTCATCTGCTCGGCCTGGGTCTTCAGCACACCCAGCCCTGTCTTTATATCGTTGGTGATGTTCTCGCCTCCGAACGGAATGACGGCAGTATGCTTGAGGATACCCTCATAAAAAACGGCCAGGTCCGTCGTTCCGCCCCCAATGTCCACAATAGCTACCCCCGCCTCCAGGTCTTCCTGGCCCATAACGGCAGCAGCAGAGGCCAGCGGCTGGAGCACCAGGTCCTTGGTGTGAAGATTGCTCTTCTCCACGGCGCGGTTGATATTGCGGATGGCGTTCTTGTCACCGGTGATGATATGAAAATTGGCCCCGACCTTCACACCGCCATAGCCGATAGGGTTGGGGATATTCTGGAAATTATCCACCGTGAACTCCTGAGGAATAACGTCGATGATCTGGTCCCCGGCAGGAATATAGGTCTTGTACTGGTCGGCGATCAGCTGGTCGATCTCCCTGCGCGTGATCTCTTCATCAGTGTTCTGCCGGACGATGTCCCCCCGGGTCTGAAGACTCTTGATATGATGCCCCGCAATACCCACATACACTTCGCCGATCTCCAGGTTCGGATTGGAAGAATAACAGTTGTCCAGGGCCATTTGTATCGCCTTGATCGTCTCATCGATATTCAGCACCTGACCGTGTTTGACCCCATTGGAGTTGGCACGTCCGAACCCTAATATTTCCAGCTTTCCGTACTCGTTCTTACGACCTGCGATGGCAGCGATCTTTGTCGTTCCGATATCGAGTCCGACGATTATAGGCTGTTCGTGATTCATAGTTTAGTTTATTATGTTATAGTTGTTTTTTACGGTTGTCTTCTCATCACCGCCCGGGGTTTACGGGCTGGGACGACGGGTTTGTGGTTTGTCTGGTTCTTTACGGGTTTTTGGTGCATCGCAGTCTCTGCGGACTTCACAGGAGGCGTCACCGCATGTGCAGGCCTCGCAGAATCAGGTACCAGGTCATACGTGCCAAGGTTCTGCTCCGTCATAGTGCTGCGCTCCAGCGGTCGTATATTCTGCCGAAGCGTATCCTGCTGCAATTGCTGTGCCGACAGTATAAGCTGCCGGATGTTGTTCATACCCTGCACAGAATCATAACGGCTCTCCTCGCTTCCTTTCTTTATCCCGACCACCTGTCCGGCATACGAAACATCGATACGACTGTATTTGTCAAAGCCTGTCCGGCTGAGCACTTCTCTGTAGAAAACGAATAGCCGATGGAGCTTCCCCTCGATGTCGCTGCCGTCACCCAGAGTGACCCGATGGCTTCCCACCTCCGGCATCAGCTCGAACGTCCTGTCCGCCCTGATATTCACCTGCGCGACCTGGGCCGACCAGAACGTATCCTGCCGGATGAGATCGCTCAGCCGCAATATATCCCTGGTCAGGACGCTGTCCCTCCCCTGAAGCCTGATCTTGGCAGCCGGATATCCGGTGAACACCGGCAGCCGAGCCTGCACCTTCTCCTGCAGCGGAAGCTGAACGCCCGTACTATCGATATAGCAGCTGCTGCCGTCACTGGTGAACACCCGCGCCGCAGGCTGCCTTTCGACTACATTTACCCGTAGTATCCCGTTGTTATCAAAGAACAGCTGCGCCTTCTCTATCCACACATTCTTCTCCAGCGCCGACTCCAGACGCCGGAGGTTAAAGGACTGGATCGGCCGGTTCTCGTTCTTTCCCACCCCATTGCCGAGCAGCAGGTCGGCGATCCCCTTCTTGTCGACAAAGAGGCCGGCCGAAGAACCGCTGATCTCGATATGAATTCCCTTACAGGTATTATTCTTTCTGTAACGGACAGCCGCAACCAGCAGGACCAGCACGCCAGTACCTACCACGCCCCAGACGATGACGCCCACAACCCTCCTCATATTTAGTTTTACGGCCATTTCTCCTTTTTTCAAACCCGTGACCCGCGCTTTAAGCCCGCGACCCCGTCTCAAACCGGCATCCCACGTCCAATTTCATTGAGACCCGCCCGATGGTCCATCGGGCCATCAGACGGGTACAACTAGTGCCCGGGTCAGTTTCCCGTTCACAATTATTTTGCCTCTGGCAGCATCATTTTGTCTCCGCCAGCATTATTTTGCCTCCAGCAGCTGCCGGATAGGTTCTACCAGCGTATCGATATCCCCCGCACCTGCCGTTATCACCAGTTCCCAGTCACTGCGTCCCTTTATGATTTCCAGCACTTCCTTCTTGTCACAGACCTTCGCCTTACCACCGGGGATCTTTCCGGCGATCAGATCGCTCGTAACCCCTTCGATAGGCAGCTCACGCGCCGGATAGATCGGCAGCAGGATAACTTCATCTGCCAGGTCCAGGCTGGCCGCAAAGCCATCGGCGAAATCCCGGGTCCTGCTAAAAAGATGCGGCTGAAATATGACGGTGCACTTCATCCGCCCAAACAGCTCTTTCGCCCCGCTGATCAACGCCCTCAGCTCTTCCGGATGATGCGCATAGTCGTCGACGAATACCCGGTTTGGCTTCTTGATGACATATTCAAAACGCCGCCGGACACCCCTGAAGGCGGCAACAGCTGCTACGATCTTATCACCCGCGATCCCAAGACTATGCGCGACGGCGACCGCAGCAGTGGCGTTCTCCACGTTATGACGCCCACCCATCGGCAGCGCTATCCGCTCGAGACTCCAGTCCGCCATCCTCACGCTGAACAGATAGTCGCCCTGGTCGATCGTAATATCGGTCGCGAATACATCCGCACCCTCTCCAATCCCATAGGTCATCCGACGATCCCCCTTCAATCCCTCCAACCCCCTTTTATTAAAAAGAACTCCCCCGTGCTTCAGCCGCCCCGAAAACTCCACAAAAGCCTCCTTCACGGCCTCCGGCGTGCCATAGATATCGAGATGGTCCGCATCCATGGCCGTGATAACGGCTACATCAGGGCTCAGTCTCAAAAAGCTTCGGTCATATTCATCAGCCTCGATCACACAGACATTTCGCGGATCGCTCCAGAAATTGCTGTTATAGTTGACAGCGATCCCACCCAGAAAAGCATTGCAGCCATAACCACTGTGTCGCAGGATATGGGCGATCAGTGTCGTTATGGTCGTCTTGCCGTGCGTACCTCCTACACAGATATTGAAAGAGCCTGCAGTTATCAGCCCCAGCACCTCGCTTCTCTTCATCAGGGTATAGGAATGTTGCTGATACCACGCCAGCTCTTTATGCGCCGCAGGCACCGCCGGCGTATATACGACCAGGTCCACGTCCTTCGGTATCGCCCCGACATCCTCGGTATAGTGTATGTCGATGCCTTCCTCCGAAAGCTGCCGTGTCAGATCCGTCTCCGTCCGGTCATACCCGCTGACCTCCCTCCCATGAAACCGGAAGTAACGCGCCAGCGCACTCATGCCTATTCCGCCGATACCTATAAAATAGAGCCGCTTTATATCTTTTAGTTCGATCATTTCGGTGCAATATCTTTTAAGATCTCTCTCGCTATCCGGTCGGCCGCATCAGCAACAGCCAGCCGGCCGATATTGTCTTTCAATTCTTCCTGCCGCGCCTTATCATGACAAAGAGCTAACACTGTGCTTACCAGCTTTTCCCGCGCTTCGCTGTCCTTTACCATAAGACCGGCCCCCTTATTCACCAGGTTTTGGGCATTGGCCGTCTGGTGATCTTCCGCCGCAAAAGGGAAGGGTACAAAAACAACCGGCTTCCGGGCCACACAGAGCTCGGCGATCGACATGGCCCCCGACCGCGATATAACCACATCCGCAGCGGCAAAAGCGTATTCCATCTGCGGAATAAAATCATTGGTCCATACATTACCCAGACCCTTGCTGACTGTTGCCGCTTCCGCGGCGAACGGCCTGCCCGTCTGCCAGATCAGCTGGATATCCCCGAATTCTCCAAGATGAGCAGCTACAGCCTCGTTGATACCCTTGGCGCCCAGGGAACCACCCGTTGAGAGCACAACGGGCCTCAAAGGGTCTAGCCCAAAAAACCGGACCGCCTCTTCCCTGCCAACACTGCTGTTAACAATAGCGCTGCGAACAGGATTACCCGTTACCATGATCCGGTCCGCAGAAAAGAACTTCTCCATCCCATCACTCGCAACAAACACCCTGACCGCCTTCTTCCCCAATAAAATATTACTCTTGCCCGCAAATGAATTGCTCTCATGAATAAATGTCGGAATGCCCTTGGCCTGCGCCGCACGCAGCACGGGGAAGCTGGAATAGCCGCCGACACCGATGACCGCATCCGGCATGAACGAGCTGAAGATCGAGCTGACCTGGAAAAAACTCCTGATCAGCTTCAGCGGCAACCCGATATTCTTTATCAAAGAGCTTCTGTTAAACCCTGCAATATCTATCCCTTCGATACGATAACCTGCCTGGGGCACCTTCTCCATCTCCATCTTGCCCTTTGCGCCGACAAAAAGGAACTCGATCGTCGGGTCCTGCTGTTTCAGCGCCCCCGCAATCGCAATGGCCGGGAAAATATGACCGCCCGTACCGCCGCCTGCTATGATGATCCGCTTGTTGCTCATTCGGCTGATCCCTCCATATCTTTTGTTTCATTGCCTTCGTTTAGCTCTGCATTCCTCGCCACGCTGAGTATGATCCCGATCGCCAGACAGGTGAACAGGAAAGAGCTTCCCCCCATGCTCACCAGCGGCAGCGTTACGCCGGTCACAGGGAACAGGTTCACATTCACCGCCATATTCGCCAGCGCCTGTATCACCAGCGTAAAGCTCAGCCCCAGTGCCAGAAAAGCCCCGAACGCAAACGGACAGCGCCGGAATATCCGGATACTCCGCAACAGGAACACCAGGTAGATAACAACGATGAAAAATCCCCCGACCAGCCCGTACTCCTCGATAATTATGGCGAAGATGAAGTCGGAATAAGGATGCGGAAGAAAATTCCGTTGCTGGCTGTTGCCGGGCCCCAGCCCCAGAAAGCCTCCTTTGGCAATGGCGATCTTGGCCTGGTTGGTCTGATAGTTCTTGTCTTCGCTGGCTTCCTTATCTCCGTATACAAACGTCTCCACCCGGCTGATCCAGGTGTCCACACGACCAACAAGACGGGACTGGCCCCCGGCTTTCGGCTTCTCCGTAACACCCCCATTCGACTTGTGCCGGATGACGGCAGCCGATATAAGAATGGCCAGCGGTATCGCGGCGATCCCGATGGTCAGGAACAAATGCTTCGCGCTGACCCTCCCGATGAACAGCAGCATCAGACTGGTGGCCCCCGTCAGCAGGGCCGTCGAAAGATTGGCTGGGGCGATCAGCAGACAGATGATAGCTACAGGAGCGATGACAGGCAGAAAACCGGTCTTAAAATCCTTTATCACGTCCTGCTTCTTGCTCAATAACCTGCTCAGGTACATGAACAGGGCCAGCTTGGCAAGGTCTGAGGTCTGGAACGTCAGATTGATGATCGGCAGACGGATCCAGCGGCTCCCTTCATTGAGCTTGACGCCAAAGAACAGCGTATAGAACAGCAGCGGTATGGAAACAAGAAAGAGGATCCTTGCAACCTTCGAATAGACAGTATAGTTGACCTGGTGGGCAAAATAAATGATCAGCACCCCAACCAGGATAAATGCGAATTGTTTGAACAGATAGATCTCCGTATTCCCCTTGTACATCTTATAAGCCAGCAAGCCGGTGCTGCTGTATACCACCAATAGGGATACAACGGCTAAAAGGACCACTGCGGTCCAAATAACCTTGTCACCCCTGGTACGCGACCGAAGGCTGCCAAATGGTGATCTCTCTATCGTAGCCTCATTGCTCATAGATCGCGGACAGCCTCCTTGAACTGTCGTCCCCGGTCTTCATAATTTTTGAACAGGTCAAAGCTGGCACAGGCAGGGCTCAGCAATACCACATCCCCCTTCGTGGCAAAATGGAAAGCGGCCTTCACGGCTTCTTCAGCGCTGAGGGTATTCACCATCAGCGGGACGTCGTTCTGGAAGGCGTCGTGGATCTTCCGGTTGTCCACCCCCATGCAAACGATGGCCTTGACCTTCTCTTTGACGAGATCCCGGATAAGCCCGTAGTCATTTCCTTTATCCACCCCACCAAGGATCAGAATGGTCGGCTTCTCCATGCTCTCCAGCGCATACCATGTACTGTTGACATTGGTAGCTTTGGAGTCATTGATAAACTCTACCCCGCGTACGGTGCTGACATGTTCCATTCGGTGTTCCAGCGCTTCAAAGCTCTGGATGGCCTCCCGGATCTTCTCCTTCCGGATACCGACGGTGGCGGATGCGATGCCTGCTGCCATGGTGTTATATTGATTGTGAATGCCTTTCAAGGCAAAATCATAAATGCTCATTTGAAGTTTCTCGGTGCCTGTATTGATATTCATCTGTCCGTTCTTGATAAATGCTCCTTTGCCGGGTTCCTGTTGCATAGTAAATGGTAGGTGGTTAGAGTTGATCGAAAATTGGCTTATATATTTAGTTATCACAGGATCATCTTCATTATATATAAATTGGTCCTCAGCAGTCTGATTCATAGTGATCCGGAACTTGCTGGCGATATAGTTCTCAAATTTGTACTCATAGCGATCCAGGTGATCCTCTGTGATATTGGTCAGGATGGCCACATCCGACCGGAAGCCCAGAATGTCATCCAGCTGAAAACTGGAAATTTCCACCACATACCATTGCCTGGGGTCTTCCGCGACCTGCCGCGCGAAAGAATAACCGATATTTCCGACCAGGGCGCAGTCCAGCCCCCCATGGCGACATATATGATATGTCAGCGCCGTAGTCGTACTCTTCCCATTGCTGCCTGTGATACCAATGATCCTGCTGTCCCCCTTATACCGGTAAGCAAGCTCGATCTCGCTGATGATCGGGATCTTTTTGGCCCTGATCTGCCGGACAAGCTCGTTCTTCTCCGGAATACCGGGACTCTTCATGACCTCATCTGCTAAAAGGATACGATCAACCGTATGCTGGCCTTCTTCGAAGGCGATGTTATGCTTCTCCAGGTCCTTCCGGTAGCTTTCCTTCAGGGGGCCTCCGTCGGATACGAACACGTCGTATCCCCGCTGCACAGCCAGTATCGCTGCGCCAACGCCGCTTTCACCACCACCGAGTATGACCATTTTCTTAGACATAATTATTCAGTTCCTCCGGTCCACGGATTATGGGGTTCTTCAAAAGCATGGATATTACTGCACCACAATTTCTTTTCCTCTACGTATGGGTCAACGGTGGCTCCTGCACTTGCCATGCAGGATTGGTTTTTCATACATGAATTTATAGTAAGGCTGCCGCACAGGCCGACAGCTATCTTATCTTGAGTGTCGCAATAGCAAAAGCCACACAAAGGATGGTTACGATCCAGAATCTCGTCACGATCTTGCTCTCATGATAGCCCAGCTTCTGATAGTGATGATGCAGGGGACTCATGAGAAAGATCCTTTTACCTTCTCCGTATTTCTTCTTCGTATATCTGAAGTAGGTCACTTGTATAGTCACGCTCAGCACCTCCACCAGGAATACACCACAGAAGATGGGGATCAGCAGCTCTTTGCGGACGATGATTGCCAGCGCTGCAATGATACCGCCGAGAGTCAGGCTACCCGTATCTCCCATGAAAACCTGCGCCGGATAAGCATTATACCAGAGAAATCCCACACACGCCCCGACGAGCGCGCCGATGAAAATGGATAGCTCGCCTAAGTTCGGTATATACATGACGTTCAGATACTCAGCAAACCTGATATTGCCGCTGGCGTAGGCGAATATCCCGAGACAGGCGCCGATCACCGCGCTCGTCCCCGTCGCCAGACCATCCAGGCCATCGGTGAGATTGGCTCCATTGGATACGGCCGTGATGATAAAGATCACTATAGCGATATACAGTATCCAGGTGAACCCCCTCAACGCCGATGGCAACAGCTTCGAATAGTTGAACTCATGGTTCTTAACGAAAGGGATCGTCGTTATCGGCTCCTTCGCAGGCGCGAACAACTTCTTCTCCTTACCCAGCGTAATGGCCTTCCATCCTGTAGTATCCGAGGGAGGCGTCTGCCCCACGTACTCCCGGTAGACCATGGTATTGGTGTTGAAATAGAGCGTCGATCCCACTACCAGCCCAAGCACCACCTGCCCCAGCACCTTGAACCAGCCGGCCAGCCCATCCTTGTCGCCTTTTTTATACGGAACACCCTGCTCCTTCGCTATCCGCTTGGCCCGCATCTTCAGATAGTCGTCGATAAAACCGATAAGACCCAGCCAGATGGTGCTGAAGATCATCAGCCGGATATACGCCTTGTGCAGGTCAGCGAGAAGGAATGTCGGGATCAGGATGGCAAGAATGATGATAAAGCCACCCATGGTCGGAGTACCCTTCTTCTGCTGTTCGCCCGCCAGACCGAGGTCACGTACGGTCTCTCCGATCTGCTTCCTGACGAGGTAGCGGATAAGCCTCTTTCCAAAGATCATGCTGACGATCAAGGAAAACAGGATAGCCAGCAGCACCCGGAAGGTAATGAACTGGAACAGGGCGCTTCCTGGCACCTTGATACTATTCTGTTTAAACCACTCAAATAAATAATACAGCATGGCTATTTATCTAACAATTCAAAAAATTCCAACAGGACCTGTTTATCATCAAAGGGATGTTTCACCCCTTTTATCTCCTGGTATTTCTCATGTCCTTTCCCCGCAATAAGCACGATGTCCTCAGGACCCGCCAGGTTCAGCGCAGTACGGATAGCCTCCTTCCGGTCGACGATCGAAATGTATTTTCTTTTGGCTGCCGTATTGAGCCCCGCCTCCATATCCCGGATGATCTGCTCCGGCTCTTCGCTCCTGGGATTGTCGGACGTAAGGATCGCCTTGTCGCTGTATTCAGCCGCAGCCGCAGCCATCAGGGGGCGCTTTGTCTTATCCCTGTCGCCGCCGGCGCCGACTACGGTAATGATCCGCTCGTGTCCCTTCCTCAGCTTCTGGATGGTAGCCAGTACATTGATAAGCGCATCCGGCGTGTGCGCGTAGTCGACAATACCGATGACCTTCTCCTTCGGCGACACGATATAGTCGAACCGTCCCTCGGCTCCGCTAAGAATGCTGAGACAGCGGAGCACCTCATTCCTGTCCTCGCCCAGACATATGGCAGCGCCATATACTGCCAGCAGGTTATAGGCATTGAACTCGCCGATCAGTCGGAAATGCACTTCCTGGTCATTGATGGTCATAACCAGCCCGGTGAGGTTGTTCTCCAGTATCTTCCCCTTGAAATCGGCAAGGGTCTTCAGACTGTAGAAATATTTTCTGGCATTCGTATTCTGCAGCATGACGGCCCCGCGCTTGTCATCCGCATTGGAGATGGCGAATGCTTCGGATGGCAGCCCGTCGAAGAACGATTTCTTCACCCGGATATACTCTTCAAAAGTCTTGTGATAATCGAGGTGGTCATGGGTAATATTGCTGAACAATCCCCCCGCATATTTCAGTCCCGCGATACGATGCTGGTGAATGGCATGCGAGCTGGTCTCCATAAAGACGTGCGTACAGCCTTCGTCGGCCATTTCCTTCAGCAAGGCGTTGAGATGAAGGGCGTCGGGCGTAGTATGCGTCGCGGCAACGATGCGCTCGCCTATCTGGTTCTGCACCGTGCTGAGCAGACCGCATTTGTATCCGAGAGCGCTAAAGAGCTTGTATAACAGGGTGGCAATTGTCGTTTTCCCGTTGGTCCCCGTGACCCCAACCAGCTGCAGCCGCTCAGATGGCTGACCGTAGAAGTTGTGGGCGATGACACCCGCTGCCGCCGACGTGTCCTCCACCTGAATATAGGTGACACCATCCTGCAGGACATCGGGAAGGTCTTCGAGCACTATAACAGAAGCCCCCGCCTCTATCACACCTGGAATGAAACGATGTCCGTCGACGTGCGTCCCCTTCATGGCGATGAACAGCGACCCCCGTCCCGCCTGACGCGAGTCGGTCTGCAGGTTGTCAACCTGCCTGTCCCGGTCGCCGATGATCGACCGGATGCTGACCTTGTATAATATGTCCTGTAAGTTTGCCATATCCCTGCCGGGTTCTTCTAGTTCAATTGAATTGATATTGTTTCCTTCTTTGCCAGGGCCGCACCAGGTTCGGGACTCTGGCTCTTAACCCTTCCGCTGCCGCTGACCGAGACATGCAGGTCCATGCTTTCCAGCAGATAAAGCGCGTCCTTAAGCCCCATCCCTTTTACATCAGGCACCACCTGCCGCGAAATGGCCGCTCGTCCCAGCACCGGCCGGCTCTCCGCCGTAGACGTATACAGACGTGACCACTCGTTCTTTCCCGCCGAATCCATATACCCCATATTCATCATCTCCTCAACTTTCTTTATATCGCTGGTGAGGCCGGCATAATAGAATTTCGAGCTGTCCCTGCCGAGCACAGGTGGTGCCGCCGGCTCCGCGTCGACACTCATCAGCCGGTCGGCCAGCTCCTTAAATACAGGACCCGCAACAGCCGCGCCATAATATACTTTTGCAAATGGCTTGTTCTTGATGACAACAATGCAGGTATATTTCGGTGAGTTCGCCGGGAAATACCCGACAAAGGAAGACTGGTAGATATGATCCGCATATCCGCGCGAGCCATTGGCCACCAGGGCCGTCCCTGTCTTGCCCGCAACCTTGTAAAAGGCGTTCTTGAACAGCTTGGCGCCCGTCGCCCCCTCATCAGTGCTATTACAAACAGCATAAAGACAATCCTGTAGCTGTCGCAGCGTACCCTCGCTGCAGATATTCTCGATCAGCGCTGTCGGCTTGTTCTCCTTCACAGTGATCCCCGATTCCTGGACGGCGCTGACAAGATAGGGCTTCATCATCCGCCCATTGTTGGCCACGGCGTTGTAGAGCGTCAGCGTCTGCAGCGGAGTGACAAGGACCTCATAGCCAAAGGCCATCCACGGAAGGCTCGTATTGCTCCAGGTCCGGGACTTCGGCGTCTTGACGATCGGCATCCCCTCTCCGAGCAGGTCGACACCCGTCGGCTGATTCAGCCGCAGCTTCTTCAGGTGATCGACGAACTGGCCGGGACTATTGCTATAGTGGGCCACGGCCAGCTTCGCCATGGCGACATTCGAGCTGATCTCAAAAGCCTGCTTTACAGTAAACATTTTGCTCTCGTGCGGCTCTGCATCATATACAGTGCGGCCCGATACCTTCCAGGAGCCTCCTTCCAGGTTCAGCTGGTCATTCAGCGTGATCTTCTTGTCTTCCAGCAGAGACAGCAGCGTAGCCAGCTTGAAGGTCGACCCGGGTTCGGTGGCGCGGATGGCATAGTTGAGGTCCTCCCAGTAGCTGCCATCAGACTGACGGCCTAAGTTAGCAATGGCCCTTATCTTTCCCGTAGCCACTTCCATGACGATACAGGTGCCGTGCTCGGCGTCGTTGGCAGTCAGCTCTTTCAGCAGCGCATTCTCGGCAATGTCCTGTATGTTGACGTCTAAGGTGGTAATGATGTCCTTTCCATTCTCGGACTCTATCTCATAACCCTCGACAGGGATATAAGTGCCTCCGGCGATATAACGAACCAGCCTGCGGCCGACCTCCCCCTTGAGCACGGTGTCATAGGTACGCTCGAGACCGACATTCTGCGCGTTCGCTCTCGCAAGGCCTATCGTGCGATTGGCCAGGAGCCCGAATGGGTTCAGCCTCTTATTGTTCACCTCCGCAATAAAGCCACTCCTGTTGCGGCCCTGGCGGACCAGCGGGAAATTGCGGAGCTGCTGGTATTTCTCGAACGAAACATTCGACTGCAGCAGATAATAGCGGTCGACGCTGCGATAGCCGCTGAGCAGATCCTTTTTGTAGGCCTGCGCCGACTGGTCCCTGAACAGACCGGACAGACACCGGGACAGCGAATCAAGATTTTCCGTAAACCGTTTCCCGTTCTTTTCCCTCAGACCGTCCGCACCGAAATCGATATAAATATTGAAGTACGGGATGGAAGTGCTGAGCATGCTGCTGTCCTCGCTGTAGATCGTGCCCCTTTCGGCGTCAAGCTCGACGAACTTCTGGTGCAGACTGTCGCTCATCCCCCGCCAGTAAGCTCCCTGAACATGCTGGATATAGAACGCCTTCCCAAGCACCACGAGGCTAACCCCCACGATACCGAGAAAACAGAGGTAGACCCTCCATAATATGTCGCGTTTTACTTCCAAAGTCCGTTTACTTTTTATTTTTTTCCAGGCTGTCAACAAGGATATAAGGAGGCTGATTCAGCTCTTTCAGACCAAAAGGCTCTACCGCCTTCGCCAGTTCGCTCTGCTTGCTCCTGAACATCACTTCGCTTTTCAGCGTTTTGTATTCGTATTGTAATTCCTTCAGCTCTTTGCTGGTCCGGTTGATATCCCGGGATAAATTGTCGGCATAATGACCGTTATAGATATAGACCACCGCCAAAGCCGCCAGGAACAAAAAGAAACCGATGTTCTTCATGATCCAGCGATAGCTCGTATTCAGTGTTTTCTTTTTCATTAGACCCTATCCTCCTCTATGCTTTTAATGCTGTTTATAACCGCTCAGCAACCCTCAATTTGGCGCTACGGCTTCGCGGGTTCTGGCGTAATTCAGTTTCGGTGGCTGTCACCGGCTTTTTTGTGATCACTTTTAACAGGGGGGCAGTCGCACTTTGTCCAAAGGAGTCTGTCACATCTTCGTCATCGAAAGAGCCTTTCTTGAGGAAGTTCTTAACAAGCCTGTCTTCCAGTGAATGGAAGGTGATGATGGCGACACGGCCGCCGGATAACAGGAGGCCTGGCGCTTGCTGCAGCATTTCTTTTAAAGCTCCCAATTCATCATTCACTTCGATGCGTAAGGCCTGAAAAACCTGGGCAAAATACTTGTTGGGATTCCCTTTCACCACGCCATTCAGCGCCGTCTTGAAGTTAGAGATGGTCTTCATCGACACAGACCGGCGCAACTGAACTATCGTACGGGCAAGGGTCTTCGAATTGGTAACCTCCCCATACTGCTCGAATAGCCGGTGCAGCTGCTGCTCGGAATACGTATTGACGATATCGAAAGCAGTCGTCGTCTGCCGCTGATCCATCCGCATGTCCAGATCGCCCTCATAACGAAAGGAGAATCCCCTTTCGGCCTGGTCGAACTGATGGCTGCTGACACCCAGGTCGGCAAGGATGCCATCGACAGCAGCAGCCTCGTGCAGACGAAGAAAGCGGCCCAGATGACGGAAATTATGCGGAAGAAAGACGATACGCCGATCATCCGGCAGGTTGCGACGTGCGTCACTGTCCTGATCGAAGACGAACAGCCTGCCCTTCGGCCCGAGTCTCCCAAGGATCCCTCTGGAATGCCCCCCGCCCCCGAACGTACAGTCGACGTACACGCCATCCGGCCGGATATTCAATCCGTCGAGCGTCTCCTGCAAAAGCACGGGTAGGTGATAAGACTCGTGATCCTTATTGCCGGGAGTCGTCATAGCTGAGCCCCTCCCGGGTTCATCACCTGCTTTGCCAGGCTGCTGAATGCTTCCGGTGAAAAAGATTCAAAGAACTGTTGGTACTTACTTTTATCCCAGATTTCGATTTTGTCTACTGCCGCCACGAGCACAATGTCTTTTTCAAGACCGGCGTGCTCTTTAAGGTTTTGGGGAACAAGAAGCCGACCCGCCGAGTCCAGCTCTGCCATCGTCGCCCCATTCAGGAAATATCTCCTGAATTGACGAACTTCGGGGTCAAAATCATTCAATTGGCTAATTCGGGCGAAAATCGGTTCCCAGGATTTCATAGGATAAAGACTAAGGCATTTTTCAAACCCCCGGTTGATGACGAACTGGACCATCCCGTCTTCCGGCAGCTGCTTTTTGAAGCCCACCGGCAGCAGGAAGCGACCTTTCGAGTCCAGTGTAGCTTCGTATTCGCCCAGAAAACCAATCATTTATGAGGAGTTGAATCAACCGTAACTAAAACTAACACAAAATAACACTTTTTCCCACTTTAAAGCGGGAAATTGAAAAATTTAATTTTTCCACAGTCGTGTATTGCCCAAGGGATTACATATCCGCAGTTTTTGGCTTACTTAGACCGGGAATTAACTGTGAATTGAGGTGGATTTCCTGTGGAAAAGCTCGGGGTTATCAAGGCGATTCACTCTCCGCCGGCGCTTCAGGCTGGATTCGCGAGTTCGTATACCACCGCCTCAAATGGTCTGAGCGGTTGAGGTCCGCCAGGCGTCGGCTTGTCCCCGACCGTAGCCTGAGCCCCGCCTGACGCGGGATAATTCGAAAGAACAGGCTTCGCCCGGGACAGATCGATATCGCCTGGAAGAACAAAAGAACCCGGCGTATTTTTGAAATTGAGGAGTATGAGGAACTTTTTCTGCCCGTCTTCGCGCGTATAAGCATAGACACCGGGGTTCTCCCGATCGAGGATAGTATACCTTCCATAGACGAGCGTCGGATTGGACTTCCGCAGCTGGACCGCCTTCCTGAAATAGGAAAGCACCGAAGACGTGTCTTTCTCTTCGGCGGCAGCATTCACACTAACATGGTCGGGGTTCACCTTCAACCACGGAATGCCCATCGTAAACCCGGCGTTTGCGCTTCCATCCCACTGAAAAGGGGTGCGCCCATTGTCCCGCGCGCTTCGCTTCTGCTCCTCTATAAATGCCGCCGTATCACCACCGGTTTGCCTGAGATGCATGAATTTATTAATGGTAGCGATGTCTCTGTAGTCACTGATCCTGTCAAATTTGATATTGCTCATCCCCAGCTCGTCCCCATAATAGCAGTAGGGCGTACCTCGCATAGTCAGCAGGAAGGTCGTCAGCATTTTCGACGAAGCATCCCGGTACCGTGGATCGTCGCTGCCCCAGTGCGAAAGCATCCTGGGCTGATCATGATTCCCAAGATAGATAGAGACCCAGCCCTTTTCCTCAAACGCACTATCCCACTTCGTATACACTTTCTTAAAATCCAGCAGGCTGTAGTTCGGATCGAAATGGCCTACGTCCATCCCTTCAAAATGATAGGCCATATTCAGCTCATGCCGCGCCGGGTCTACAAGGGACATGGCATCATCAAGAGTGCTGCCGGCCCCTTCAGCGACGGTCATGATATCGTATTTGCTGATCACCTCCCTGTTCATCTCCTGCAGATAGTCGTGAAGGTGAAGCCCCATGCCGTAGTATTGAATGATGTGCTGCTCATATCCCGGTGGAAAAACCGGCCACGTAGTGTCCTTCGCCACGAACTGGAACGCATCCATCCGAAATCCATCTATGCCTTTGTCGAGCCAGAACTTCATGACCTGGTATACTTCCTTTCTCACCTGCGGATTCTCCCAGTTGAGATCGGGCTGCTTGCGGGAAAAATAATGAAGATAGTAGGCCTTAGTCGCCGAATCGTATTTCCAGGCGTCGCTGTTGACGTCAAAAAAGCTCCACCGGGGCGTTGGCTTACCCCTCTCTTCGTTCCACCAGTGATAGTAGTTGCGATAGGGGTTATCGCGGGAGTTGCGCGACTGTCTGAACCACGGATGCTCATCGCTTGTGTGATTCACCACCAGGTCCATGACCAGCCGCATATGCCGGTCGTGCATTCCTTTCAGCAGACTGTCAAACTCGGCCATGGTGCCGAAGTCTTTCATGATATTACGATAGTCGCTGATATCGTATCCATTGTCATCATTCGGAGAAGAATAGATCGGATTCAGCCAGACGACGTCGACCCCAAGACTCTTTATATAATCGAGTTTGGATATAATGCCTTTCAGATCACCGATGCCATCTCCATCACTATCTTTGAAGCTCCTCGGATATATCTGGTAGACAACAGATTCTTTCCACCATTTGTGGTCTTCCGGCTGAACGCTGTTTTTATTCCCGGAACAGGCGGCCAGCAGCAGGGCAAATAAGAGTAGTCTTGGCAATCGTCTAAACATTTCTCTAATATACTATCTTTTTACGTCGACGCCGCCTGAATATCCCATAGCCCGTCATGCCCAGGACCGCGGGAAAGACAAGAATATAGAACCACGGGAAAGGCCCTCCGGATCGGGGCAACAGGGTCGCCTGACCGGTGACAACCGGCGCCGCCCAGTAATAGGGCAGCCGCTGCTCACCCGATCCGCTCCGGAAGAATTCCTTCTTGGCCTTCTGCAAGGCAATATCCGCGGGCTCACCCTGCGAAAGGTATTTGAAGAACAGCTCCGTCAGCCGGTAGGTAGCCTTGTTGTCGACCGACCAGCAATTTACAACAGCGGTAGGTATTCCGAGCGCCGCAAACTCACGGTTAAAACTGAATACGCCCTCCCCCTGATAGAATTCTCCGTTAGCCGTCTCGCAGGCCGACAGGACGATAATACGCGTGAGCGGCTTTTTTTCCGGGATGAGCTCGGAAAGCGCCAGCGCGGAATCGGAAAAATAGATCAGCGGCTCCTTACCCGGATTATTCCCAACCGCATGGGTATACAGCTGAATAAGCCTGTAGTTAGAATAGTTCTCGAGGAAGCTGGCTTTGGACGCCCTGGAAACCGTGAACTTATCAGGATCGCTGAACCAGGAAGCAATCTGATCGAGGGATCCATTGCTCCCGGGCAGATCGGGTAAGTGCAGATAGGACGCATATTGCACGGGAGCTATACCCATGAACTCCTTCCCGTCGGCTGCCGCGGCGGCATCGATGGTCGTATCGAGAAAATAGCGGGCTGAATAGGTATAGCAAACAGGATGGTCATCGAGGAAATAGACAGGATGCCTTACAGAATTATTGACCACCAGCGCCTCGTAGGGAAAATAGTTCCCGTCCGGCGAGACCACGATCCGTCCCCCGGGCGCAGAGCCGTCGGGGAATAACAGCCGATACAGCTCGTCAGAGGTCCGGACAAATCCCGGCATGTCCCTGTTCGATCGCTCGGCATCGGAAATATAGGTCACATAAAGCCGGGACAGGCTGTCAAAACGAAATTTGTCGATCACCCGCACAGCAGTTCTCCCACCATTGATCAACAGGGAAAAGACCGCGCTGTCCCCGGCATACAGCGAAAAAAAGGACTGTTGTCCCTTTTGCAGTCGCGAACGAAGTTCAGGAAGGGTGCTGAAGGAAAAATTCTTCCCCGTAGCGACCTGCTTCCGGATCGCCTGGTCATAACGATCCAGCTCCAGCTTTGCGGAGAAGATATTGGCCTGCAGCTTCGCATAACCTTCCGCATCGGGCGACATCCCATCCATCGCCCTCTCCAGCCTGAATATTTTCTTTTGAATGGCGCCCCGGTCAGCAAGGGACTTAGCGTCCAGGTTCGCCTGCCTTTGCAGCTGATCGTTGAGCAGAATGGCCCGCGAATGTTCGAAAAAGTAAAAGGCGTCATCCGGGGACGCCGCCGCTGCCGATGCGCGAATGGCATGCTCATACAGCTCACGCGCATTCTTCCGGAAAGCCAGCTGAGATCGCATCTCAGACTGATCGTCGATAGCCCTCTTCAGGAACGCATCCGCCATCTTGTAGATCCGGATCGCTTCGTCAAGATATTTTCTGTCACTGGTCAGCCGGTAGTGGTTATAAAAAGCGTCCCCCTTGTGAATGATAAGAAGGGTGAGATAGTGTATCCTTTTTTGCTCATACGCAGGGTCGACGCTGGGTTGCAGCAGCACGGTCTCGTTCATTCCCGGCTGCAGCTGATCGAACGCCAGCTGAAAATAGACCAACGCGCTGTCCGGATACCCCTTCGCCGAAAAGGCGCTGGCGATATTGTCGTAGTCGGTCAATGCCTCCAAGGACTCGAAAGACCCCCTGCCTCTCTTTTCCGGCAGCGAACCGAGGGCCTTGCGACACCACACCAGCGCCCTGTCATAGTCGTGGAGTCCAAACAGATAGAAATCGCCCATATTGTTCAGCGCCTCGGAACAGCCCAACTGATAGTGTATGCTGGAATAATAGCTGTACGATCGCTGCCAACAGCTAAGTGCATCTTTGGTATTGCGTCTTTTGCTATAAATAAGGGCCAGCTGATTCATGAACACTCCCAGCGCCGCCGTGTCGGCGGTCCTGGAAAATTCCTGTATCTTCTGTTTGAGCAGACCTTCCAGCTCGTCATACCTTCCCAGCTGGTATAGCGCATTAAATGCCAGTGATGAAAAGCTTCGAACATAAGCCAGGCTGTCCTTGCCCGAAAAGCACCGCGGCGTCAGCGTCTGCCCAAGCAGCGTATTCCTGTAGCATCGGTCGTAGTCCCCGATATCGTAATAATGTCCTGCCTTGTCCCAAAGAGCCATCAACAGCCGGCTGTCGACCGCGCCGGTATTCAGGGCGATAGCGGTACAGCTGTCGATCGCCGCCATCCACTCATTCCGCAAATGCAATGAGTCATAAAAGATACGGAGATTGAAATAACACTTGACCAGGAAAGCCGGCCTGGTAGGGGAAGGAGGACATTTCTCCTCTATCATCCGGATGGCCCTTCGCGTATAGTTGACCGCCAATGGGAAATCCCCCTTCAGATAATACAGCAGACCCAGCCGCTGCAGAAGAAAAGAGAATGCAGAATCAGCCGGCTGCGGACAGCTTTCCATCCGGTGGACATAGGGCAGCAGCTCAACGACCTGCCGGTCGGCGCCTGGATTCGCAGCCTTCAGCGAGTCGATCTTCTTTAATAGCAAAAGCCTGTCCGGACATTGCCCGGACAGGTCCTTAAAAATAAGCAGGCTTATCCCTATGGTCAGTAAGTAATGTATTGCCCGTCCCATGTGACAAAACCAGCTGGGGTCTTTTGTGGTTGTAGCAATTGCATATAGGCGGCCGTGTTGTTCCGGGGACCATCCTTACCTATCTTGTATCCCAGCTGGCCGCTGATCACCGGCGTCGCAAATGACGACCCATCCAGCACATAGCTGCTGTTGATAAAAGGAAGAGAGAATCCGCAGCAGCTGTTGGACTTATTCACAACACCGACGCTCACATACCGGGAGGAAAAATTCTGATACCGGCAGGGAAGGACAGGATTGCTGAGACCGGTAACGCTGATGATACAATACCGCGGATCGACGCTCTGACACGCCGGAAAGAACATATTTCCCGGCCTCAGCAGATTGTGACCATCGATTGCCACTCCGCACACATTCGGTGTGTGATCCCTTGGGTCGTTACCCGCGGCGGCTACCACCGGTATATTGTACCTGGCGCTCTGCTGGAGATAGTAGTTGATGACGGCATTCTGGGCATTCCAGTAGCCAAGGCTGGCATTGATCAGGCTTACCCGGTGACGGATCGCATAGCTCAGGGCGCAGCTGACCGAAAGCGTGGTTCCCATGCCCTTCCCATCCAGCGCCCTGATGACCATCAGCCGGGGCAGCTCTTGCTTTCCGTCGGCCCGCGACTGGGTATAAAAAGCATTCAGCGCGATAGCAGCAACAGCACTTCCGTGACGGACGGCGTCGTCGTCCTGGTATGCGGAGGCCGGCGCTCCCGCTGCAAAGTTTATCTTTCCGCTGCCATCCGGCGCAAACAGCCTTTGGAAAATGCCCTGGTCAAAAAGGGTGGAGTCGATACCCGAGTCGATAATACCCAATACTACTTTTCCTGAGACCTCGGGATGTCCGCTAAAACCGATCAGCCCGGAAATCAGCACAGGCGCGACCGAGGAAGGCGAAGCGACGCTGCCGTTGCTGTCCACTACTGCAACAGATCCGCCGGACGCTCCCGGCGAGGGAGGCGGCGGCGCCGTCGGCGTGGACTGACCCGATCCGCCGATATTGAGGTCTGCCGTTACATTCCATAACAGGCTATCATGACAGGAGCAAAAATGCACCTGGGTATTGTCCAGCGAAAAGCCGTTCCTGGCGCGGATCACGCCCCTGAGATAGCCCGACAGATAGCTCGTCAGCGGATGGACCGCTATCTGCCCGGCAGCACCTGTATTGGGATTCGTCTTGCCTGTATCCGTAGGCTTGGCCGATCGTACATTGCTGATCGCAACCGTGATCTGGGCGATGGTCGCCTGTCTGGTCACTGAATCCGTACCCTCCTTGAATATATAGTTCCAGTTCAGCCAGTTGCCGGCATGATTGGTCGGAGGACCGCCACGATTGATCTTTGGATGGCAGGAAGTCTGTGCGAGAGCCGCGAAAAAAATAAAGATCAACAACAGGGTCGTTCCCCTGCGTCCAGACAGGAATTTTTTCATAATAGAAGGTATATGGTCAATTAATTCTTTACCAGCGCTTCAACAGCAGTCGCTGTGCATCTTCTTTCATGTCCAGGTCGCGATCAACAACCAGCTGCAATAGTTGCCTGGCTTTCTGGCTGTCACCGGGGTGGTTTCGCTTCATCAGGGTGAGGGATTGATAGAACAGGGAGGGGTTGTTGTACAGCGTGGTGTCAGCTTCCAGCTGCTGGAAATAGTCCAGCGCTTTGTCGTATTTCTCTAACCGCAGGCAAACAATGCCCGAATATATCCTTGCCTGGGCGCGCGCCGAATCCCGCTGCAGCAATCGTTCGAACTGAGACAGAGCTTCCGGCAGGCGGTCTTCGTTGTACAAAGCGATCGCCTTTTGCAGGCTGTCCTGGACGCTGCTCATCCTGACCGGCAGGTTCTGCAGCTGATCACGGATATACTGGTCGGCCAGCCTGTCAGGGGAAGACCCGGTACTAAAAACCAGCCACACGGCCACTACTGCGACAAGGACTGCTGCGGCCGCCAGATAAGGCCATAATTTCCTGACCGGACCAATCCCTCTTGCCAAAGGTTCCCTTCTTTCCAGGCGGTCCCCTTTTTGCGGCCAGTCCCCTCCTTGAGGGCGCTCCTGTCCTTCCACGCTGCCCCCCATGTCCACGGGATTATTCCGCCGGTAAAGCTCTTTGAAACGGGCCTTTTTCTCGTCTTCCAGATCGTCCTTCAGAAGAGCCTGCGTGTTCAGATAAAATGCCAGTTCTTCAGCAAAGGATGGATCTGAGAGGATACGCTGTTCGAATTCTTTTTTCTGGTCCGCGGTAAGTAAGCCCTTAAAATAATCATCGATGTATTCCAGGCTATCCATATTAATGCTTTAGTACGTTATAAGACTGCCGCAGCCTTTCCAGGCATCTCAGCCTGCTTGTCTTAACAACTTCTGCTGTCTTGTAGTCCATAGCGACGGCAATTTCCTTATCGGTGTATCCATCTGCAAACAGTGCCAGCATCTTCCGGCAGTTCTCCCCAAGCTCGCCCAGTCTGGCCCTCAGGACATCAAAGTCCGACCGGTCAACCATCCGCTGGACAACGGATTTCGCCGTGTCCGATAGACTGGAAAGCAGCTGGTCCGCCAAAGCCGCTGTTCTGTGGATCCTGTTCTTATTTGTCGTCAATAGCCGGATACGGTCAACACATTTATTATGGAAAATCCGGAATAAGTAGGTTTTCAGCGAAGACCGGCCCTCAAAGAACCCGGTAGTTATCTTCTCAATGGCCGAGATGATCGTATCTGAGTATACGTCCAGGGCGTCTTCCTCAGCGAGGGAATATTTTCGGACGCCTTCCCTTACAAAATAGCTGTAGCCGTTGAATAGCTGATCCTCTGCTTTTCTCCTCTCATTACCATTCCGGGTAAGGTTGTCGATTATTTCCGCGTCGGTAATGGTATTATCAGGCCTCATTGAGCTCCGCTTTGCTGAGAAAATTAGGTTAAAAATTGAATCGGGGCAAAAAATAATGACAAAATCCCCCGATCCTGTTTCCCTGCGAGTTATCAACACGACAAAGGTAATAGATAATTTCCTGGCAATTGTTGTAGTTTATTACACCACGGTGAAGAGCAACCGGTTGTCCACCGAATATTAAACCCCTGCCGTTTCTCAGAAAGGTCTCCCGGGTGAGCAGTAAACCCCACTGCAACAACGAACGGGCGCCCGGGACCCTTTCTTCTTAAAACAGCAAAACACGCGCGTATGCAAGTCGTCACAGATGCGACCAACAAGCTGGTCATCTCCGGCAAAGATGCCATCTCCACCCCATCCACCCTCGAACAGCTGATCAACAGCGGGTCCGCACCCGCCATTTACCGGCTTTCTCAAGGCCTTTTCCAGTCGCTCGAGCAGATCAACGCCGGAAAATGCTGGTTTACGGATGTTTGTGAAAAAGAGATCCTTTGCACCAGGGACGGCCGGTTCAGCCTGTCGGCTTCCGGCAACACCGCATCCCAGGGTGAGCTGCCCGACACAGCGATCTACGCCTGTCAGGAATATTGGATGCCAACATTCTCCTATCTCATCGGCCGCGTCCGGCTCACAGAGTTATGCCCCGGCGAGCTGCCCGGCATACTCTTCAACTATTTGCAGACGATGCTGCTGATCCTGCGCGTCCGGTTGGTATTCATCGATCAGGAAGGCTACTACAGCTCAGCCTCGCTGTTCGACCAGCTACCCACTATCCTTGACAAGCTTATACCGGAATTCCGCACTCTCTTCACAAGACTCCTGACCAAAGAGGACAAGACCCCCAAAACATCCGACCTCCGACAAATAAAAAACCTCTTCATCCAAAGAGTGGTCCTTCCCCCTGCAAACACCGACCTGATCCCCGACCCGCCGACCACCACCCCAACCCTCCCCCTGGTTGCCTGGAAAAAACCTCCGGCCTTCGCGATCCGTCCTGGCTCCCACAACATCCAGAACGGCGACTTCCTCGTCGCGATCATACTGGCCATCGCACTGACCTTTTCCGCCTGGCTCTGGTCGGGGCACTAGACCGGTCACCCGACACCATACTAACCGGCCCCTTCCCAACCGGCCCGCACATTTACCCGGTTTTCGTAGCTTTGGACCAAAACCGGCGGCAGTTGGCCGTCATTCGTCAATGGATCCCAAAAACATCTCCATAGCTGACTACAGCTACCACCTTCCACAGGAAAACATTGCCTTCTACCCGCTTGAAGAACGCGACTCCAGCAAGCTGCTGATCTACCAGAACGGCACGATCAGCGAATCCACCTATCGGAATATCGGAACCTGGCTCCCCGAAAACAGCCTGCTGGTATTCAATAATACAAGAGTAGTAGAGGCGCGCATCATCTTCCAGAAACCGACGGGAGGACAGATCGAAATATTCTGCCTCGAACCGCCTCCGGAGTACGGAAGCATTACGATCGCCATGGCTCAGACAGGCAAGGTAAAATGGAGATGCCTCATCGGCGGCGCCTCAAAATGGAAATCCGGACAGGTGCTTCATAAGGAGATCGCCCTCCGGCCATCCGCGGCATCCACCGCGAAGTCCGGTCCCGACGGCAAACCCTCCCTCATCCTGGAAGCAAGATTCATAGGCAAAGACGCCGACGCCTTCCTCATCGAACTGTCCTGGAGCCCCGAAGGCCTGAGCTTCGCAGAGGTCCTGCACCAGGCAGGTCTGATCCCGCTGCCACCCTATATCCGCCGATCCGCTGAGGCACTGGACAGCCAGCGCTATCAGACGATCTATGCCCGACACGATGGCTCAGTGGCAGCGCCCACTGCAGGACTGCATTTTACAGAGGCCGTTTTTGCCGGGCTGGCCCAGCGAAATATCCGGCGCAGCTGGGTTACCTTGCACGTAGGCGCAGGAACCTTTCTGCCCGTAAAGACCACGACGCTCGGAGAACACCCGATGCACATCGAATTTATTGGAGTGGATAAGGCAACAATAGTACAGCTGAAGCAGACCCTGGCGGACAACCTGCCCATCGTACCCGTGGGAACGACTTCGGCCAGGACCATCGAGAGCCTGTACTGGCTTGGAATAAAAGTACTGCAGCAGCCGGACCTGGCGTACGCAGACCTGGTCATCCGGCAGTGGGACGCCTGTGAACTGCCCGGACACACCAGCCCCGCAGAGGCCCTGGCCGCCCTTCTCAAATGGATGGAGGCCCGGGAATTGAACGAGCTGGTAACTACCACCCAGCTGCTGATCACACCCGGCTATGACTGGAAGATGGCAAAAGGACTGATCACCAATTTCCATCAGCCGGAATCGACCCTCCTGCTTCTGATCGCATCGCTTGTGGGAGAGGACTGGAAAAGAATATACAACTACGCATTGGAGCACGGCTTCCGCTTCCTTAGCTATGGTGACGGCTGTCTTCTATGGCGTCAGGCTGATCATTGACATGCTTTTTATACGACCGATATTGACCCTCTCGCTGCTGATGCAGGCGCTGACCGATCGCCCGCCTGGCCATCCCATGCCGGTCCTGCTCACCCGGACGACTATCATATCGATCATTGCCCCAACCAGGGACACCATTCCCCGGCCTGTAGGGTATATCAACGACTTCGAGCACCTTTTTACACCCCGGCAGGTCGACTTCCTCGACAGCCTGATCCACGACTACGAACGCCGGACGACCATCGAGATCGCGGTGCTCACGGTCGACACATCGCTGACCCTTCCGGGGAATTTCGACTTCTTTACACTACAGACAATGAATGCATGGGGAGTAGGGAAGAAAGGAAAGAACAACGGAATACTGATCGGCATATCCCGGTCCTTCCGCAAGATCAGGATCCAGGACGGAGGAGGCATAGAAAGACAGCTACCCAAAGCCGACGTCAAAAAGATCATCGACGAAGCCTTTCTCCCGTTCTTCCGTAAAGGGCAGTATTACGAAGGCCTGGTCAGCGGGCTGCGAACACTGATGCAGCGGCTGGAGTAATGCGGCTATCGCGGGAACCATCTCCAGTGACCGGCGTCCACCCCGGCACCGGCGATCAATCTGTCTTCAGCGGCAGTTCGAGCGTAAAGGTCGTTCCCTTCCCTACCATACTATCGACCTTGATCTTACCCTGGTGAGCCTCTACGATGGTCTTCACATAGCTCAGACCAAGCCCAAATCCTTTGACGTTGTGCAGATTACCGGTGTGCGCGCGATAGAACTTCTCAAAGATGCGGCGCTGTGTTTCCTTGCTCATCCCAATCCCATTGTCCTCGATTCGGATGATGAGGCTTTTGGTTGTGCTATGCGTGGTGATCCTGATCACAAGGTTCTCCTTGGAATATTTTACCGCGTTGTCGATCAGGTTCGTGATAATATTCATGAAGTGTACCTCGTCCGCTTCCAGGAGATCGTTCTTCGCGTTCAGCTGCAGCTCGGCACGGCCCCCCTTGCCTTCCAGCTGGAGATGAAAGTTCTCCATGGCCTCCTGGATGACCGTATGCGCGTGAAGGGGTTTCAGATTCAGCTGTTGCTCCTGCCGGTCAAGCAAAGAAGCCTGCAGGATCGTTTCGACCTGCTTGTTCATCCGCCTGTTCTCTTCCTTTATAATACCGGTAAAATATTCTGATTTTTGGCGGTCCTGCACCACCTTTTCATTACGCAGCGCGTCCACGGCAAGGGAAATAGTAGCAAGAGGGGTCTTGAACTCGTGGGTCATGTTATTGATAAAATCGTTCTTGATCTCGCTCAGCTTCTTCTGCCTCAGCAGGGCTCTGACGGTGACATAGAATGCGCTGACGATGATAAGCGTAAAGAGAATGGCGCCAAAGATCATGACCCGCATCTCCCCAAGCACAATATTGTTCGTGTCCGGGACGACGACTACCAATAGCTCGTCGGGCAGCAGACCACCACTGTAGTCATCGGGGGCCTGTAATGGGTAAAATGCAGCCCTGTTATGCACCGTATCCTGTATCTCCTGCTGAAAATTCCGCGAGTGCAGCTCTGGCGTCCTGAAATTAAATCCTGAAGAGGATTCCATATTGGACGAAACCGAAAATTCGAAATGCAGATTCTTCAGATTCAGATTATTAAAGGCCTTCCGCAGCATGTCGTTGACCTCATCCTGAGTGAAACGCTCCGCTATCGGCAGAGGACGCATCAGCTCCATCCTGAACGGATCGGAAGGACGCCAGGGCGTCCCGGGCTTAAGCCGGAGAACCTTCGCCGAATTTGCCCTTTGCTCCACAAGATTCCGCCCCACCAGGGCAACCGCGTCTATCATCTTGTGATGAAGCTCTTCCTGCTTATTATCTACCATCGTGAGTATCCAGTTGATCTGGATGTAGATAATACCGATCAGGGATAGCGAGATCAATACAAGAATAACAGGGAAAATTTTTTTCAAACCCATAATTTTTGATCCACCTGCAAATTTATAAAAGGATGAAAGGGCGGCCTTTCAAAATCCTTTTGGTGAAAGGTATTTAACGAAGGTTTCACAAAGAAAGGGGTTTTCAGCCTAAAAAGCATTATATTTAAAGGAGGCGCCCCCTTTAAAACGATCATTTTTGGATGGGACATTTTGTTATCCCGCAGGATTACTTAATTTAGATGATATGGAGAGCCCGGCACCTGGCATATTATTGATCGCTGATCCCTTTTTGAAAGATCCCAACTTCATGCGAACCGTGGTTTTCCTGTGTGAACATCAGGAAGAAGGCAGTTTTGGGTTTGTGCTGAATAAGAATTACGAATATTCCCTGGACGAGCTGGTCAGTGGACTGGAAGACCTGAAGAAAATACCCGTTTACCTGGGTGGCCCCGTCCAGATGGATACCATTCATTTCCTGCACCAATACCCCGATAAGATAACAGGCGGCTACGAGATCATTGACGGCGTCTTCTGGGGCGGGAACTTTGAGACGGCTATCGAGCTTATCCGGCAGGGCGAGATCGACATGGCCAAGATCCGCTTTTACATCGGGTATTCAGGCTGGGGCAGCGGACAGCTGGCCGATGAGCTGAAAGAAAAATCATGGCTAACCGTACAAGCCAGCCGCCGGCTGGTATTTCATAAAAAACCCTCCGAAATATGGAAGGACGCCCTTCGCCACCTCGGAGGGGAATATGAGATAATGGCGAACTTCCCTATCGACCCCCAATTGAACTGATCCGCCACACCCAATCCTCTTAACCATCCCTCGCCATCTTAACCGCTTATTACCTTATTGGTATGCTGACCCCCGCATGTATTCCCCAGTTGTCCAGACGGCTTATCCCGTCCCGGTTATACGGCGCATAGTTATAACTGCCGCCGATACGGATGGCCGTGGCAGAATAGGAGCTCAGCGGTATCAGAATACCGGCCTCTCCCCGCAGTGCAAAATGAGCGCTGGACTGCGGGTTGTCAAACTCCCCGAGATACTGGTCAAAACTTACAAAGTTGACACCCGCCCCCGCACCCACATAAGGACGGATAATCCCCTTCTTCAACAGGGTATAGTCCGCTGTCGCCAACAAGGGTATCTGCTGAACAGAATTGCTCAGTACCGCTGAGACGTCCGACCCCGCCCCTTCAGAATATACCTGCCGCGGATACTTCTGGTAATAGTCATTGTATCCCACGCTGAGCCCGACGCGCAGCTGACTGGTGACAGGATAGGCAAGTCCCGCGGTAAACCCTTTCCAGGCAGGATTGCTGATAAAATTCCGGAAAGACCCCGAGGGAATATTCACGTTGTAGTTGACGTTGAACTGCAGGTCACTGCGGTACTGCGCCTGCGCAGCGGTCCCAACCGCCAGCAGCAGAAAGGCCATGACACCATATCGTTGAATAAAAGCTTTCATGATCGTTTACTTTTTAAGGTATGCAGATTGTTCGAACAGAGCGGTCACCTCATTGGATACATTGGCAGTGTTAAATACCTGCTCGCCCCTGGCCATGCCGGTCCAGATAGCCTTGAGCTTATTACCATTTGCAGTTGCATTCTTGAGGTCAAGCAGGTCGATCTCCAGCGCCCCTGTCTGGATCGTATAGACCCCTACAGCGAATGGATCGTAGTACCCATAGCCGGGATATCCCCAGTAATAAGGATCCCAGTAGCCGCCATAGTAATCCCAGTAGTCGCCGTAGCTGAAAACACCCGTAGAGGTATTATAGATACGGGAGACGTCGATCGCCAGGTTGGGATTGTCCTTGGCGCCGACCTTCTGATAGCCGCGCTGCTGCATCAGCTGAGTGACGGCATCGATCGCCAGACTGTCAAAGCCATTCTTCTGCCGGCCCGCAAACTGGTTATCCTGTATCACAGCTACCGAATCGGCAATGCTGAAAGTGGAGTAAGAAGAAAAGTTCGCGGTCGTATCATGGTTGGTAATGTAGATCCGCGATTCGTCGTTCGTGAGGTTGTTAGCCGGGTCCTTCTTACAGCTGCCGAACAACGTGACGCCCAGCAGCGCCCCAACCGTCAACCGGATTATTGTTCCGTTCATATAGGGTGATTTTATTATAATAAAATTATGCAAAAGAGATACCGCCGGATTTTAATGAATTGTGTTTTAACGCGGTTTTGACAGAGATGAAAAGGAGATTAAAAGAGAGGCGGTCACAAAGCAAAAGACCCCGGCACGAAGCCGGGGTCGAACTAACATTTTGTTCCGCGGGGAATGGACCGTAAGGTGTTGCTCAATTACGATTTTGTTTCCACAGGTACAGCGCCCTCTACTAGAACGGTCACTTTATTGTGGATCACTTCAACAAAACCACTCTGGATCGTAAAATAAGCCAGGTGATTACTTTTGTCTTTCAGCACTTTTACACGACCTGCCTTCAGTGCGCTTACGAGGGGAGCATGTTTGTCCAATACCTCGAACAGACCGTCAACCCCAGGCAGCTGCACACCATATACATCTGCGCTGAACAATTTCTTCTCGGGTGTTAATATTTCCAGGTTCATAAATTGTTGGATTAACCACGGGCCTGGGCCAATAATTTCTTACCTTTTTCAATTGCGTCGTCGATAGTTCCAACCAGGTTGAAGGCAGCCTCAGGATATTCATCCACCTCACCATCCATGATCATGTTGAAGCCACGGATCGTCTCGTCGATGGGTACAAGCACACCCTTCAGACCGGTGAACTGTTCTGCTACATGGAAAGGCTGAGACAGGAAACGCTGTACTTTACGTGCACGCGCTACGGTCATCTTGTCTTCGTCGCTCAATTCATCCAGACCAAGGATGGCGATGATATCCTGCAGCTCCTTATAACGCTGGAGGATCAGCTTTACCCTGTTGGCGCAGTTGTAGTGCGCGTCACCTACGATCTGGGGAGTCAGGATACGCGACGTGGAATCCAGCGGGTCAACCGCTGGATAGATACCAAGGTCGGCGATCTTACGGCTAAGTACCGTAGTGGCATCCAGGTGGGCGAAGGTCGTTGCAGGAGCCGGGTCGGTAAGGTCATCAGCAGGTACGTATACCGCCTGTACGGAAGTGATCGAACCATTCTTGGTCGAGGTGATCCTTTCCTGCATCAGACCCATCTCCGTTGCCAGAGTTGGTTGGTAACCAACCGCAGAAGGCATACGACCCAGCAAAGCCGATACTTCGGAACCAGCCTGGGTGAAACGGAAAATATTGTCCACGAAGAACAGGATATCACGACCCTGACCCTGTCCATCCCCATCGCGATAGTATTCAGCAATGGTCAGACCGCTGAGGGCCACACGGGCACGTGCTCCGGGGGGCTCGTTCATCTGCCCGAACACAAAGGTCGCCTTGGATTCGGCCAGTTCCTTCATGTTGACCTTGCCCAGGTCCCAGCCGCCATGCTCCATGCTATGCTTGAAATCTTCGCCGTATTTCATAATGCCGGCCTCGATCATTTCCCGCATCAGGTCATTCCCTTCACGCGTACGCTCTCCAACTCCGGCAAAAACGGATACGCCGGCATAAGCCTTGGCGATATTGTTGATCAGCTCCTGGATAAGTACTGTTTTCCCAACTCCCGCACCACCGAACAGACCGATCTTGCCACCCTTTGCATAGGGCTCGATAAGGTCGATAACCTTAATACCGGTGAAAAGCACTTCCGTGCTGGTGCTCAGGTTCTCAAAAGCCGGGGGCTTGCTGTGGATAGGGCGACCATTGACCTTGCTGACAGCAGGCAGACCATCGATAGGATCACCTGTCACGTTAAAAAGGCGACCCTTGATGCCTTCGCCGACTGGCATGGCAATAGCATTACCGGTATCCGTAACGGGCAGCCCGCGAACCAGTCCTTCAGTACCATCCATTGCGATACAACGAACACTGTCTTCACCGAGGTGCTGCTGAACTTCCAGAACAAGGGTTTCACCATTGGACCTTTTCAGTTCCAATGCATTGTAGATCTCGGGGAGTTTGCCTTCAAACTGCACATCGATAACGGCGCCGATGATTTGCTTGATTTTGCCGGTGCTTGCCATATAATATTGTAATGTTTTAAATTCGGCTGCAAAGGTAAGGGGACAAGGGGAAAGCCCAAAATAGTTTGGGCTTTTTGCTACATTTGGTGCTCATTTTCCAATATGCAACTGACAGAAGTTACCAATCCCGCCCAGGCCAGGGAGTTTATACAGGTAAATGTGGAGCTGAACCAAAAAGTGCCCGGCTATATCCGGCCTATCGACAGAGAAATCGACGAAGTATTTGATCCTGAACATAATAAAGCATTCCGCCAGGGGGAAGCCGCCCGCTGGGTCCTCAAAGACGGCGACAGCCGGCTGATCGGTCGCATAGCAGCTTTTGTCAATAAGAGATACAAGAACAAAGGCGACGACGTCCCCATAGGCGGCGTAGGCTTTTTTGACTGTATCAACAGCCAGGAAGCCGCCGATATGCTGCTGGACGTCGCACGCCACTGGCTCGGCCAACGCGGAATGGAAGCGATGGACGGCCCTATCAACTTCGGCGAACGGGACAAATGGTGGGGTTTGCTGGTCGAAGGCTTCTATGAACCGCTGTGGTCCATGAACTTCAACCCTCCTTATTATAAGGACCTGCTCGAAAATTATGGGTTCAAACCCTTCTTCCACCAGCTGTGCTTTGGCCTCGATCCTTCAAAACAACTGAATGACAAGATCTTAGCAAGACATGCCGCCCTTGCTGGCAACCCCGCCTTCACCGCCGGCCATATCGAAAAGAAAAGGCTGGAAAAATACGCCGAAGACTTTCTGGCTGTCTATAACGGCGCCTTTGCAGGCCATGGCGGCATAAAATCAATGCGGAAAGAGCAGGTCATGCAGCTGTTCAACAAAATGAAGCCCCTGATGGACGAGAACATTGTCTGGTTCGCCTACCACCACGAGAAACCCATCGCCATGTTTATCAACATCCCCGAGCTGAACCAGTACTACAAACATTTCAACGGAAAATTCGGCCTGCTGCAAAAGCTCCAGTTCCTGTGGCTGCGCAGCAGGGGAGCCTGCCGCCACTTCACCGGGATCGTCTTTGCGATCGTTCCGGAATTCCAGGGAATGGGGGTCGACTCCTTTATTATATGCGAAATGGCTAAGATCGTCCAGCCCGCCGGATTCTACCAACACTACGAAATGCAGTGGATCGGTGACTTTAACCCCAAAATGGTCAACGTGGCGAAGAACCTTGGAGACACCTTCGTAACCAGAAAGCTGACCACCTACCGCTACCTGTTCGACCGAACCAAAGAATTCAAAAGACACCCCATATTATCGGCATAAAAAAAGCCGGACTCCTACCCCACAACCACCACCGTGCCGGCAACCTCGCCGGCGGCCTCAACTTCGATCCTGGGCGCCAGCAGCTTGTATAAGACCGGTGTCACTACCCTCGTCAGCACCGTTGAGCTTAACAATCCCCCGATGATCACCAGCGCAAGCGGTGAATACAACGGATTGTTCTCAGCAACCAGAGGAATAAGCCCCCCAATCGCCGTCAGCGTGGTAAGGATGATCGGGACAAAACGGGTCTCGCCCGCCTCCTGTATCGCCTCATCCAGCCCCATCCCTCCCCTTCGCAGCTGGTCAGTGTAATCCACCAGCAGGATGGAGTTCTTGACCTCGATACCGATAAGCGCTATGATACCGATGACCGCCACAAAAGAAAAAGTATTGCCCGAAGCCAGCAGGATCAGCACCGCCCCGATGATCCCCAGCGGCACAACCGATAGCACGATCAGTGTACCCCGGAAAGTCTTGAATTCCAGGATAAGGATACCCAGTATGCCAAAAACGGTGATCAGGATGATCGACCCCAGCCCCCCAAAGCTCTCGCTTTTGCTTTCCACCTCGCCAGCCGCCATATACGTAGCCCCCTTCGGGAAATGCATCTTATCCAGCTCCTGTAACACCCCCTGAGTGACACGCGTAACATTATATCCGCTGCGGACAAAAGCAGTGACAGTAGTATAGCGATCTTTGTCGTAGTGGTGAATGCTGGTGGGCGAGCTCTGCAGACGGATATCCGCAACCTGGTTCAACGGTACAGAAGCCCCCGTAAAGGAATTGACATATACCTTGTTCAACGCATCGAGAGACTGCCGCTGCCCGCGTGGCAGACATACGTTGATATTGTAGTCGTCATCCTTTTCGTTGTCCTTCCGGAATTTGCCGATGTCGAGCCCCGCCACTGCCAGCCTGACCGTGCGGTCTATATCATTTACCGGAACGCCGAGCATCCCGGCCTTTTCCTTGTTAACGCTGACCTTGATGTCGGTTTTCAGGGTGGTCAGCTCGTTGTTCACGTACATCGTCCCATCCGTCCGTTTCAGGAGGTCTTCTACCCGGAAAGCCAGACTACGAAGGGTATCCAGGTCTTCCGAGAACAGGCGGATAGCGATCGGCGCTTCTATCGGCGGCCCCTGCTCAAAGTCCTTCACCTCGATCTTCGCACCGGGATAATCCGCAAAACACCGGCGCAGCGAATCGATCATCAACCTTTTTTTGTAAGGCGGCGTCTCATTCAGCTGAATAAAGATCTGCGCGTAGTTGCTCTGCTCGTTCTGGGGTACCACATTGTAGTAGATACGGGGATTGCCGTGCCCTACGTTGGTGGCATAGTTCTTCAGATCAGGCAGCCGGTCTATCCGGCGCTCGACCCAATGAGCGATAGTATCCGTAGCCGCCAGGCTGGTGCCCAGCGGAGTCTGGATATTGATGAGGAACATGGGCTTCTCTGACGCAGGGAACACGCTGAAACCAACACGGGGGATCAACGCCAGACAACCCGCAAATATCCCCAGCGCCACGATCAGCGTCACCGCAGGGCGACCGATCGCGGCATGCAGCAGACGGCGATAAGAGCCGTTGATAAATCGCTTCAGTCCGCGCAGAAAGAAATTGCCTTCCGGATGCTCATGGGCGCTCAGTATACGGCTTGATAAAAAAGGCACAATGGTCAGCGACACAAACAGTGAAGCCAGCACCGTGGTGACAACTGCGGCCGGGAGACTGCGGATAAAGTCCCCGGGCGCTTCGGGCAGGAACATCAGCGGCAGGAACGCGAAGATCAGCGTAGCCGTACAGCCCAGCACCGCCAGCCCGATCTGCCGCGTAGCGGCAATAGCCGCATCCACCCGCGAATACCCCAGCCGGAGATAGCGTTCGATGTTCTCGACCACGACAATGCTGTCGTCCACCAACAGCCCCAGCGCCACCACCATCCCGACGATGCTCAGCTGGTTGATCGTAAAATGGAACAGGTTCAGCAGGACCAACCCGATCAGCAGCGACAGCGGAATAGAGACCATAACCACAATGGAAGCACGCGGACCCAGTGGCAGCAGCGTAAGTAATACCAAAAGAATGGCTATGCCAAAGTCCCGGATAAAATGCCCCAGCCGCGTCCGCACGCTCTGCGCATTGTTGAAGCTCTTTTCATACGCAATGTTCGGAGGCAGGTCCTGCTTGAACTTCTGCAGCACGGGCTCCATCTCCTGCTCAACGGAAAAAATATTTGTTCCGGCCTTGCGGCTGGCCGTAACGAATACCCCCCGCTTGCCGTTGAGCCTTGCGATATAGTTCTGCTCTTCATAGTTGAAGCCCACGTCCGCAATGTCCCTGACATAAATGATCTTTCCATTCACGCTGCTGACAATGGTATTTTTTATCTCATCGATATTTTTATAGTCCCCGCTGGTCTTGATATTGAATTTCTTTGATCCCATATCGACGCTGCCGCCGGGAATGTTCACATTCTCCCGCTGGATAGCCTGCAGCACCGCATTCAGGGGAATATGGTTTTGAGCCACCTTTTCAAGGTCAAGCGCAACACGGACCTGCTGCTGAGGAAATGCCCAGTTGTCCACATTTTTTAACGTCTTGATCTTCTCCAGCCTTTCCTTTAATCGCTTGCTCCACTCCTTCAGGTCTTTATAAGGAGCAGACTCGCTGAGCAGCGCCACCTGAAGGATATTGACGTCCGATGGCGTAAACCGCTGGATGTCGATGCTCAGAATGTCCTGCGGAAGCTCGCCCCGCACAGCGTTCAGCTCGCGGATGACGTCCTGGTATTTTTTGTCCGGGTCTGTCTCGTATTTAAATTCCAGCTGTATCACCGCCAGCCCGTCGTCGATGGTAGACCGGATACGCTTGACATCGTCCATTGCGTTAAACCTCTTTTCAATGGGATTGACGACCAGCTCCTCCATGTCTTTGGGACTGGTTCCAGGATAGATGACGATAGCGGAGAAGGTCGGAGCCTCCGTGTCAGGATCTTCACCCCGGGGCATGGTCATCAAAGCATTCACTCCGATAAGCGCCAGCATCACAAATACAATGAGCGTGAACTGGTAGTTGCGGACCGCGAATTCGGTGAGGCCGCGACGCCTCCTGGGCGCGCCTGCCGGGCCGTTGTTGTTGTTCGTATTATTCATCTCAATTCGTTTGATTGCTGTGAATGCTTGTGTCGGTGCTGAGCTTGACAACGGACTTCTCCGTGAGGTATCCCACTCCATCGGTAATTACCTGCTGCACGTTCTCCAGCCCTCCGCTGACGGCAATAAGGTCGCCATGCAAGTAGGCAACACGGACGGGTATCTTTTTCACGGTCCTTTTGTCGTCATTTAACGTGTATACAAAACCGGTATTACCGTCGCCTTCGGCAAGCGCCGCAGCAGGAATGAACACAAAGTTTTTGGCATAAGGGGACGGCGGCTGTAGCCGGATCGTGCAAAACAGGCCGGGCGCCAGCTTATGCCCGCCCGGAGCGACGGTCACTTCAACAGCATAGGTTCCACCATTGGGGTCCGATCCCTCGGCCAGCTTGGTGACGACACCCCCGAACGACTCACCCGGATAAGCATCCATGGCAACGGTGGCTTTGTCCCCCTTTTTGAGAATGGCCCAGTCTTTATCCGAAACGCCAAATCGGACAACCCAGTCACCCTGTCCGGTACCGTTGAAGGACAGCACGGCCGCGCCGGCAGAGGCGTATTCTCCTTCATTCATCACCTTCTGCAGGATCGTACCCGCTGAAGCAGCCCGTATTTGCGCATACTGCCTGTTAAAGCTGGCGATACGCAGAGCCTCCCTGGCGACGGTCAGCTGCGTCTGGGTATTTTGCAGCTGCTCGAGAGAGGCGACGGTGTCGCGGTAAAGATTGGTCATGCGACGTTCGTCACGCTGCGACTTTTCGACGTTTTGCGTCGCCTGATTGACCTGGGCGTCGATCTCCGTGAGGTCCAGCGTAGCCAGCAGCTGCCCGGCAGCTACATGGTCGCCTTCCTTTACATATATCCTGGAGATGATCCCGCCGATCTTGAAGGACAGACGGGCTTCAGAATTGGAAGCGATAAGTCCGGAATATTGTAGAATGCGGTTGTGACCACCAATTGTCACAGGCTGCAGTTTTACCGGGATAGGCTCGTCCTTTGGAGGAGCGACCGCAGCAGCATTCTGGCCGCAGCGAACCAGGCCGAAAGCTAGCAGCGCGGCCAGGGGAAAACGAATGGTGTTGAGCAATTTCGTATTCATATGCTTGTTGTTTGGAATTGTTCTAAAATTTGTACGATGCGGTGACACGTTCGAGGTCGGCGGCCCTGTTGAGGACGGCAAGGCGACCCAGCGAATAGCGGATCTCAGAGTTGGTCAGCTGCGTGCGGGCGTCGATGAGCTCTATCTGCAGCGCCTGCCCCTCGTTGAATCGCCTCTCCGCCAGCCGGTAAGCTTCACGGGCACTGCTAACCCCGTCGGACAGCGAACGCAGCGCCTCGAGGGCGGAACGATAGTTGTTGACGGTCGTCTCCTGTTCGAGACTTACATGCTGGGTCAGCTGCTTATATTGCTCGTCGAGCGATGCCATATCTATCTCGGCCTGACGGATCTTTAGTTTGTTGTCGCCAGCCTTGAAAAGCGGCCAGACCAGCTGGATACCGGCCAGCTGATAGAATTGCGAGCCATTAGGGTGAAAGCCATAGCCCTGAAAGCCGACGTCATAAAAAGCATTGAGCTTGGGGACAAGATAGGCACGGTCCCATTTCAGATTGGAAGCGGTAATTTTCTGATAGCTCCTGATACGATTGAACTCCTCGCGACGCGAGAGCAGATCGGCGCCGCCCAAAAAAACGCCACCATCCACCGAGGCCCTGCCACCTGCAGCAACGCCACCACCGACGGGTACCCTGCTACCCGCAGAATCCACCGTTTCGTCAGCACCGGGTGACATCAGCGAAGAATCGGTCACCACATCGCTGTCCAGCGAGCGGTTCAGCAAAAAATTAAAATAAGCCGCGGCATTCTTACGCTGATTCTCCGCCTCGATAAGGGACGCCTCTACCTCGCTGACCTGGGCCTGGGCACGGAGAACGATCTCGCGGGTAGCCATGTGGTTCTCCACAAATTTTCCGCTGACCCTCCGGTTCTCTTTGACGAGGCCGAGAGCAGTAGCGTATATCTCGACCGCCTTGCCGGCCTGAAGGTATTGATAGTACGCCTGACGGATGCTCCGGACAAGATCACGGCGATAGATGTCACGATCGGCCTGACGGACGCCAATGGTCTCGCTGTTAATTTCCTTGTAGTGCTGCAGGTCCGTGTTGAGTATCGGCAGGGTCACCTCCATTTTGGTGTCGTGGTAATCGTTGGGCAGGAATTGGACAGACTGGTTAGCTACCTGGGAAAATTTTTTCGAATTGGTCAGCTGATTGAGGGTCGAATAAGCGCCGTTGAGCAGATCCCCGATCGGGATGTCGATCGAACGGCCGCCGTTGGCGAGCGTATACTGCGAGCTGAAACCCGCCTGAGGATAGAAAAGGGACCGGGCGCGTTTGAGGTCCAGCCGCGAACGATCCAGGTCAAAATTGCGCTGATGCAGAGCAAGATTGCTGTCGAGACCGAGGCGGATATAGCGCTGAAGCACCGCCGACCCGCTGTCCGGCGAATCCACGACCCGAATAGGCGACGTCCCTCCCGACAGGCCCCTCACCTGATCCGATGAACCACCCTTTGGCGAATCACCGAACTGAACAGGCGATGAACCCCTCGAAAGGCCCCTCCCCTGAGCCTGCGAACCATCCTTAGGCGAATCCCGAACCTGAACAGACTGGGTCATAACCGGCGGTTGACCCGACAGCAGCCCCGCAGCCTGCTGCGCAAAGGCCCCGGTACCCAGTAGAAACAACAGCGGCAGATAGATTAGATTTGGCATAATGTTCTGTTTATTAATTATATAAATTAACTTAACATTGTTAATTCATACTCCAAAAAATAGCCCCTGGTTCCCCTGGGGCTGTGTCCATACTATTTCCTGGCGTCCGGTGTTGCCGGGCTGGCTTCTATATTATTTATCAGCCAGTTGAGCGACTGTTTCATAACGGCCATGACCATTTCTTTTTGTGGGACGAATTTTTCCATTCGCTCGCTGATCGCCAGGGCCACAAGACCGTGCACAAAGCTCCACATCGAAAGGCTCACCAGGTGCGCATCCCCCTTTCCTATATAGCCTTTCTCCATACATTCGGCCACCGTCTCCTTCAGCCGTCTGATCGCCGCATCCCCCTCATTCCAGTCGCACCCCAGCTCGGTGATCTTATTCATAGGCTCTTCCTGGACGAACATCAGGTTGTAGAACTCCGGGTTGGACATCCCGAACTCGAGATAGTTCTCGCCCATCTTATGCAGGCGCAGCAAGGGATTATTGATGGTGACAAGGTCCTTATTGAGCTCTTGCATCTTTTGAAAGCCAATGTCATGCAAAGCGTAGAAGATCTCATCCTTATCCTTAAAGTAAAGGTAAATAGTAGTGGGACTGTACTCGATGATCTCGGCGATCCTGCGGATGGTGACATTGCTGAATCCTTCTTCCACAAATAATTTCACCGACGCATCCAGAATGAGTTTCCGGATCTCCAGCTTTTGTTTTTCTTTACGCTCCTGAATGCCCATATCGAAAAAATTAACAATGCAAATTTACTTAACAATGTAAATATTCCAAATTTTTCACAAAGTTTTTCTGAAAAATGTTCAACAAAGGTACAACTTCCTCCCTGACGGTCTGACCGGCAAGAAATTATGGCCCGTTCATTGCCTGATATAGGATTTGCTGTACGTTTGCTACAGGAGTAAGCTAATGGATAAATTTATCGTTTCCGCACGAAAGTATAGGCCCCAGGATTTTTCGACCGTTGTAGGGCAGTCTCATATCACCACTACCTTGAAGAACGCCATCCGGAATGGACAGCTGGCGCACGCCTTCCTGTTTTGTGGCCCCCGGGGAGTCGGCAAGACGACCTGCGCGAGGATATTAGCAAAAACGATCAACTGTGAAAATGTCACCCCAGAAGGGGAGGCCTGCAATAAATGTCATTCCTGTGTCTCCTTCAACGAGGGAACATCCCTGAATATCCATGAGCTCGACGCTGCCAGCAATAACTCGGTGGACGACATCCGGACCCTGGTAGAACAGGTGCGGTTCGCACCCCAGGCAGGGAAGTACAAGGTATACATAATAGATGAGGTGCACATGCTAAGCACCTCGGCATTCAACGCCTTCCTGAAGACGCTGGAAGAGCCGCCTTCCTACGCCATTTTCATCCTGGCGACCACAGAAAAGCACAAGATCCTTCCCACTATCCTTTCCCGCTGTCAGATCTTTGATTTCCGACGGATAACGTCCGCTGACACCGTCGAACACCTGGAAGACATCTGTAAAAAAGAGGAGATCACCGCCGAAAAACCGGCCCTGCAGGTTATCGCCCAAAAAAGTGAAGGCTGTATGCGCGACGCGCTGAGCATCCTCGACAAAATAGTCAGCTTCACCAATGGCGATCTTAGCTACCGGAATACGCTGGAGCACCTGAACATCCTGGACGCAGACTACTACTTCCGCATCCTGGAAGCAATGCAGCAGCAAAACCTGGCAGACGCGCTGCTCATCTACGACGATATCAACCGGAAAGGTTTCGAAGGCGACCTCGTGCTGAATGGACTGGCCGAATTCGTCCGGAATCTCCTGGTATGCAAAGACCCCAAAGTGGCTGCCCTGCTGGAGGTCGTCGAAAGCTTTAAAGACAGGTACGTAGCCGCAGGAAAAAATACGGATACCCTCTACCTCATCAGCATGCTCAACGTGCTTAACGAAGCAGAGATCAACTATAAGTCGGCCCGCAATAAAAGGCTACACGTCGAGCTCGCCCTGATAAAGCTCTGCTACCTGGCGCAAGCATTGCATATAGCAGTGTCGGGTACGGATGGCGACGGCGGAAAAAAAAAGTCTGATTCGCTGAGACCGGTTTCCTTCCGCAACATTCCGGCGATGGAGCCGGTTCGACGGCCAGCTACAAGCGCTGCAACAGATACAGCGGCGCCTGATGGAGGGGCCAGGCTGATGGTCGAAGAAGGAGTGGCCGCTCCCCAGCCAGCCGCAAGCCAACCCGCAGCAATCCTACCCACAACCAACCAACCGGCGCCGCCCCCACCCAACGAAACCAGATCCGGCAACCCCACGGGCCTGGGTTCTCTGTCCAAATTAAGACAACAGATCGCCCGAAGCCAATCCGGGGGTGAAGAGAGCGCCAGCATTCCGCTCGAGCCCGAAGCCCTGCACAAAGCCTGGCAGCAATACGCCGACTATCTCCGGGAAAACCGGAACCCGGCGGTGCAAAGCCTTGAGCTGGCCACGCTAAGGATCATCGACGACAATACTTTCGAGGCCGTAACTGCCAACCCCCTCGAACAAAAGTTCATCGAACACGAAAAACGCACGCTGTCGGATCATCTCCAGAAAGCGTTTTCCAATAAAGCCGTCTCCTTTACGGTGATCGTAGAGGAAAAGGCACATGTAGAAGAAGAGCCCACCGAAAAACCGTTGAACCGGCGGGAACAGTTCATCCGGATGATCGAGCAATATCCGCTGGTCAAAGAGCTGAAAGACCGACTGCGGCTGGAACTGGATTACTAAATAAAATCCCCTTAAAAGGCGATGATAAAATCCAGTTAAATCCATTCGCTGATTGTTGACATATCCCTTATTGGCGGGAATTTTGCCAATTTGCATCTATGATAGGTAACTCTAGTCCTACTTCAAAACGGCAGATATTTCAGACCAACTCGCCAGGCCGCTGGCAGCGGTTCAAATGGGGAGGCCGGATCGTATTCCTCATCCTGCTGTTGGGGGTGGTCATCTTCTATATCGCCGTTTCCCGCAACTATACACCCGCACTGCCCAGGCTCACCGAGCAAAGCCAGCTGTACAAGAAAGTGCTGGATACCAATAAATCCTTCCTGTTCAAGAACAGCCTCATTGAACAATACGGCGGTTTCCGCAAATACATCAACGAAAAGGTTCCATACAGGGCCGGCGCCTTTCCCGGGCAGGCCAGAAGGGATTCGCTGGCCGCCCTTCGGGCCAGGAACGTGGATACCAATTTTCGGTCGTTCAACAAATTTCCGGCAGGCATAAGGGCCGGTTTTTACGTTGACTGGGACGCCCAATCCTTTCTCTCGCTGCAGCAGTACATCGACAAGATGAACCTGGTGATACCGGAATGGATCTTTATTGACCCCACTGCCGATACCGTCTATACAGATATCGACGCCCGGGCATGGAACGTAATGAGGAAATCCGGTGTAAAGATACTCCCCATCCTGTCCAACAACTTCAAGGAAGTGTTCAGGGGTGACGCCGTCCATCGCATTATCAACGACCCGGCAAAGAAACAGCGGCTGATCAACGACGTGACCCGGATACTGGAAAAGAACCATTTCATCGGCGTGAACGTCGACTTCGAAGAGCTCGAAGAAAAGAATAACGAAAAGCTGGTTGCCTTCCAGAAAGACCTGTATGAGCATCTGCACGAACGGCACCTGGTGGTCACCCAGGACGTCATACCGTTCAACGAAGACTACAACTTCAAGCAACTGTCCAAATACAATGACTATATTTTCCTGATGGCCTATGACCAGTTCTCCGATGCCTCAGGCCCCGGCCCCATCGCGCACCAGAAATGGATTGAAGGGGCCGTCGACGACGCGGTGAAGAACATTCCCATCCAAAAGCTCATCCTCTGCCTGGCGGGTTATGGTTATGACTGGCGCCTCGGTAAGGAAATGTCTTCGCGAACGGTCAGCTACCAGCAGGCCCTGTACACGGCCAAGGACGAAGAGGCAAAGATCGACTTCGACGACGACTCGTACAATCTCCACTACGACTATGACGACGACGACGGGGTACGCCACCAGGTGCAGTTCACGGACGCAGCCACGACCTTCAATGCCCTTCGCTTCGCAACAGAATACGGTCTGGCCGGAACCGCCCTCTGGCGACTGGGGGACGAAGACCCCAGAATGTGGTATTTCTATGACCAGGACATGCAGAAGTCAAAAATGGGGCACTTCAACTTTTCAGAGTTCAGCAAGGTGGACGCCATGAGCAACGCGGACTTCGTGGACTATGAAGGCTCGGGCGAGGTGCTCGACGTCATCGCAACCCCCACCAACGGGCGGATCACACCGGAGGTCAATACCGGCGAAATGCTTATCAGCGAAGAGAGCTATGACAGTCTCCCCTCCCGTTTCGTCGCCCGCAAATACGGCTCGGCCGACTCCATGAAGCTCATCCTGACCTTCGACGACGGTCCCGACCCCAGCTATACGCCCAGGATACTCGACATCCTTAGCAAGTATCACGTTCCGGCCACCTTCTTCGTAGTGGGCATCAACGCCGAGAACAATATACCGATCGTCAAACGGGAGTTCAAAGAAGGCCACGAGATCGGCAACCACACGTTCACCCACCCCAATATCGCAAAGGTCAGCCAGCGACGGGCCATCCTCGAGATGGAATCTACCCGGCTGCTGATCGAATGCATCACCGGCCGATCGACCATCATGTTCCGCGCGCCCTATAACGCAGACTTCGAGCCCGAAAAATGGGAAGAGCTCATACCCGTAGCCATCGCCCGGAAAAAGAACTACCTGGACATCGGGGAATCCATCGACCCGCTGGATTGGGAACCCGGTACACCCGCCGACAGCATCGTGGACAGGTGTATCCGGCGCAAGGACGAGATGACAAAGGCGGGTCTCGGCGGCAATATCATTCTCCTGCACGACGCCGGCGGAGAGGACAGGTCTGCCACCGTGGAAGCCCTGCCCAGGATCATCGAATACTTTCAAAAACGCGGATTTCAGTTCACTACCGTTGCCGACTACCTGGGCAAGACAAAGGATGATATTATGCCGCCCGTACCCAAGAACAGCGGCTACTACCTGCTACAGATCAATTACTATTTCGCCGAGCTCGGTTACTGGAGCGGTCACATCCTCTTCTCCATGTTCGTAGTGTTCATGGTGCTCTCGGTAAGCCGTGTGATCTTCATCGCTTTTATCGCCACCAGGGAACATTTCCGGGAAAAGAAATATGCGCTCGCCCCCTTCTGGCTTCCCGACGGGAGCGACGCGCCGCTGGTAAGCATCATCGTACCCGCATATAACGAAGAGGTCAACGCCATTGGCTCGGTGGAAAGCCTCCTCAAAGGAGACTATCCCAATTTCGAGATCATCTTCGTCAACGACGGCAGCATCGACCAGACCTACGAAAGGGTAAGCGCGGCCTTTGCCGGCAACCCAAAGGTCAAAGTGCTGACCAAGCCCAATGGAGGCAAGGCATCGGCCCTGAACTTCGGTATCAACCATTCCGACGCGGACTTCGTGATCTGTATCGACGCAGATACCCAGCTCAAACAGGACGCCGTCAGCCTGCTCATGGAACATTTCAGCGAAACACGAACCGACAGAAAGGCCGGACAGCCCGCCCCGAAAGTGGGGGCCGTAGCAGGCAATGTAAAGGTCGGCAACCAGGTGAACCTGATGACCCGCTGGCAGGCCATCGAATATATCAGCAGCCAGAACTTCGACCGTAAAGCATTTGCCTGGCTCAACGCCATCACTGTTGTACCCGGCGCGATCGGCGCCTTCCGGAAAAGAGCGATCGAAGAGGCAGGTGGCTTTACCACGGATACCCTCGCAGAAGACTGCGACCTCACCATTCGTATACTCCGCTGCGGATACACGATCGAGAACGACAACCGCGCCATCGCAATGACGGAAGCCCCCGAAACGCTCAAACAGTTCTTCAAACAGCGCTTCCGCTGGAGCTATGGGGTCATGCAGACGTTCTGGAAGAACAGGGACGCGCTGATGAACTGGAAATACCGCTGGCTGGGCTGGGTCGCGCTGCCAAACATTTTGATCTTTCAATATATCATACCTTTTGTCATCCCTCTTGCCGACTTCTTCATGATCGTGGGCCTGCTCACAGGCAATGCCTCAAAGATCGGCGGGTACTATCTTGTCTTCATGCTGGTGGACCTGGCAGTAGCGCTGCTGGCTTTTAGCTTCGAAAAGGAAAAGATGAGCCGGTTAGTCTGGCTGATCCCGCAACGTCTGATCTGGCGCTGGCTGACCTGGCTGGTACTCTTCAGGGCCGTACGCCGGGCTTTCAAGGGCGAATTGCAACACTGGGGCGTGCTAAAGCGGACCGGCAACGTAAAAACCGTTTAATTCCTCATTTTGTATTAATTTCACGGCTCAATTTCATTTGATCTAAACTTGATAATGCGTTATGGCTGAAATAATAAAAATGCCCCGGTTGAGCGATACGATGACAGAAGGAGTGATCGCCGCATGGCATAAAAAGGTGGGCGATTCCGTCAAAAAAGGGGAATTACTGGCGGAAGTAGAAACGGACAAGGCTACAATGGACCTCGAAAGCTATAAAGACGGCACCTTATTATATACCGGGACCGAAAAAGGCGGAAAGATCCAGGTGGACGACCTGCTGGCGATCATCGGAGCCCCGGGAGAAGACATCTCGGCCCTGATCAAAGGCGGCGCAGCAAGCGCACCGGCCGCAGCCCCTGCCTCAGCACCGGCGCCTGCACAATCAGCAGCTGCCGCACCCGCAGCATCAGCAGCGGCCCCCGCATCCGCAGCAGCCCCGGCTGCAGGCGGCCTGGACCTCTCCAAAATGGAAGAAGTTATCCTGATGCCCCGTCTCAGCGACACCATGACCGAAGGCGTCATCGCCGACTGGCACAAAAAGGTCGGAGATTCCGTGAAAAAAGGAGATGTCCTCGCCGACATCGAGACCGACAAGGCAACAATGGAGCTGGAAAGCTATAAAGAAGGCAAACTATTATACGTAGGCGCTCAGAAAGGCGACAAGATCGCCGTCAACTCCCTGCTGGCGGTCATCGGCGACGAAAAAAAGGTCGACCTCGAAAAGATCAAAGCAGCAGCGGCCGGAGGACCCGCAACAGCCGCCACCACAGCACCAGCCCAGACCAGCCAGCCCGCACAGGCAGCAGCCCCGGCGGCCGCCGAGCCCACACACTCCGGACTTTCGGTCAGCGCCGACGGCCGGATCAAGGCTTCCCCGCTCGCAAAAAAGCTGGCCGCTGAAAAAGGCATCGACATCGCCCAGGTCCAGGGCAGCGGAGACTACGGCCGTATTATTAAGAAAGACGTAGACAGCTTCGTTCCGGGTACGAAGGCCCCCGCCACCACAGCCCAACCCGCGACAGGCGGAAAACCGGCAGCCATACCAGCCAGCATCGGACAGGTCAGCTACGACGAAGTACCGGTTTCGCAGATGCGGAAGGTCATCGCCAAAAGACTCGCCGAAAGCAAATTCACCGCTCCCCACTTCTACGTGACCATGTCGATCGATATGGACAAGGCCGTAGAAAGCAGGGCCAGAATGAACGAGGTCTCCCCCGTAAAAATATCTTTCAACGACATCGTATTAAAGGCAGTAGCGATCTCGCTCAAACAACATCCAGCCATCAATAGCAGCTGGCTCGGCGACAAGATCCGCATCAACCATCACGTTAACATCGGCGTTGCCGTCGCCATCGAGGACGGACTGCTCGTGCCCGTAGTGCGATTTGCGGACCTCAAAAGTCTGTCACAGATCGCTACTGAAGTAAAGGACCTTGCACAAAGAGCAAAAGCCAAGAAATTACAGCCCGCAGACTGGGAAGGAAGCACATTCACCATCTCCAATATGGGCATGTTCGGCGTCGATGAGTTCACGGCGATCATCAACCCGCCCGACGCCTGTATCCTCGCCGTCAGCGCGATCCAGCAGGTGCCGGTAGTAAAGAACGGCGCTATCGTTCCCGGCAATGTAATGAAGCTGACGCTCAGCTGCGACCACCGGGTCGTAGACGGCGCAACGGGATCTGCCTTCCTCCAGACAGTGAAAGGCTATCTCGAAGAGCCTTTAAGAATGATGATCTGATTCTTTTCTAATAGAAAGTACGACAGGCCGGTATGAGTGTTATCTCTTATCGGCCTGAAGTTTTATTGGGCCAATTACCGGACTGCTGTATTTTAGCTCTCATCATATTTTAATCACCAAACCACCTGACGGGGAACACCCCGAGGTCAACTGTTAAGGCTTCTGACGTAGTAATTAATTTTACCGTTTATGAAGCAGTATCTCAACCTTCTCCTGCGCCTGGACCAGCTGATCCGCTCAAAAGGAACAGGCTCCCCACCCGAATTTGCCCGAAAAATGGGAATCTCCGAACGCAGTCTCTATGAGTATCTGAAAGTCCTGAAAGAATTGGGAGCTCCGATCAAATTCTCCCGGCAAGACCATTCCTACTTCTACGAGATCGATGGACAGTTCCACATCAGCTTCCAGTAGGCGCTCAGCCCACTACCACCTCACAAAAAATCAAAGCCCCCTCATAGAAATGAGGGGGCCCTTTAAACCTTATCCTTTTAGACCTTCTATAGAAATAGAAGTCCTTCAAGAACTGTGTCCTTGCTGTTCCAACCAAACTTGAAACTTAAAAGACTTATTGAAATGCCCACAAGGGCCTTACATTAAGAGTAAATTGATCAGGATAAAATCAGCCGGTCAACGGCTACTTCTTGTGGCTGTCGCAGGCTCGAATCACCCGCAGGTCTGTTTCGTATATCATCATCGTTGACAGTACAAATATAGGACGCTTTTTAATTGCGGCCTAATAAAACCGCAATTATTTTTAAAAATATTTTTCTTTTTTGCAATCTGCTGATTATCAATACATCCCAGGCTCGCTTTTATTTAAATAAAAATTACCTAACTTTGCATCCGTTATTATTCCTTTCTAATCACTTTCGTGACAACCTTCTGTATAACGCCCGAAGGATAATGTTGAGTAGATGGGCTTTTTTCAAATTTAATAGTTATTACTTTGTCATTTCAACATCTCAATCTGATTGAGCCTTTGTTAAAAGCATTGGACAATGAGGGTTACACCACACCCACACCCATTCAACAACAGGCTATACCTCTTTTACTCGAAAGAAAAGACCTGCTGGGCTGCGCCCAGACAGGAACCGGGAAGACCGCAGCATTCGCCCTTCCCATTCTTCAGCTGCTGTGCGAAGACACAGCCGGCATCACCGCCGAAACCCAGCACGGAGGACACCGCCCCATCCGCGCGCTGGTGCTTACCCCAACCCGTGAACTTGCCATACAGATCGCCGACTCCTTTGCCGCCTACGGCAGATATACCGGCATAAAGCACCTGGTCATCTTCGGCGGCGTACCCCAACAGCCACAGGTACACGGTCTCCAGCGCGGCACCGATATATTGGTAGCAACCCCCGGCCGTCTGCTTGACCTCATCGACCAAAAGTTCATCAGCCTCCGCGATATCAAATACTTCGTCCTCGACGAAGCAGACCGGATGCTCGACATGGGCTTCATCCATGACGTCCGCAAGGTGCTCACAAAGCTGCCTCCCAAAAGACATTCGCTGTTCTTCTCCGCGACCATGCCCCCGGAGATACAACGACTGGCAGACACCATCCTTGTCAATCCATCCAGAGTGGAAGTGACCCCCGTGTCCTCCACCGCCGAGACGATACAACAGTCCATCTATTTCGTCGAAAAGAAGGACAAAAAATCCCTGCTGCTCCACATCCTGAAAACTACCGCCATCCCTTCGGCCCTCGTATTTACGCGCACCAAGCACGGCGCCGATAAAGTCGCCCAGGGACTGGTAAGAGCCGGCGTCCGCGCCGAAGCGATCCACGGCAATAAGTCGCAGAACGCCCGCCAGCGCGCACTCCTCAACTTTAAAAGCAGACAGACAAGGATACTCGTCGCAACGGATATCGCCGCCCGCGGCATCGATATCGACGAGCTGACCCACGTCATCAACTTCGAGCTCCCCAACGTTCCGGAAACCTACGTCCATCGCATAGGCCGTACCGGCAGAGCAGGCGCCAACGGCACAGCACTGTCCTTCTGCGACGAAGAAGAAAAAGAATTTCTTCGCGATATTCAGAAGCTCATAGCCAAGCCCATCCCCGTCGTAGAAGACCATCCCCACGTCATGTCCGGTTCGTTCTCCGGCGCTCCCGTTATGGCCGCAGGTTCCGGCAACGCCGCCGGCTTTAGCAACGGCAACGGCAGAGGCGGTGACAGAGGCCGCCATAACAACCAGGGCAGCGAGAACAGGGGCAGGAACCAGCAGAACCAGGGCAGAGGTCGCGACAACCAGAGCAACCAGGGCAAAAGACGCGAACCCCAGAACAACCAGCAGCGCAATCAGCAGAACAACAGCCAGGAGAACGATCCCCAACAGGAGATCGGTAACCAACAGCAGAACAGCAACCAGCAGCACAACAGAAACCAGCAACAAAACAACAGTGGCGGCATTCCCCGCAAAAAGGACGGCGGCCAGCAAAACACAGATAACAGCCAACAGGCCAAAAAGCCAATGCCGGAAAGAAAACGCCCCGAACAACCACATCGGAGCAGGCCCAACCCCGGTATGCTTTCCTCTCCCGCGCCAAAAAAGACGGAGAAACCGAACGACGATGGCAACTTCCCGTTCCAGGTCAATCAGAGCGCAGGCGACGAAAAATGGTAGGACCGGCCGATAAGCAGCTGAGATCGCACATGTGGTAGAATTTACCTAGATTAGCAGTAAATCAACGGATGAAACTTTACCTCCTACTGCTTATCGGATGGCTTTCGGCAGGGCAGACCACGGCCCAGACCGAACGGAAGGATATATCGGCCCTTCTTTCAAGGGAACAATACGAACAATTCTTTCCGCACCATCACCCACTCTACAGCTACGACGCATTTATAAAAGCAGCTGCCAGCTTCCCCCTCTTCGCAGCAGAAGGCGACCAGACAACACGCCGGAGGGAGCTGGCGGCTTTTTTTGCCCACGCCGCCCACGAGACCACCAACGGCGGAAGCGGCTCAAAAGGCGGCCCATACGCCTGGGGACTCTACTATACAGACGAACAGGCCTGTCTTACGGGCCGCTGCACGGTATACAACACAGCAGGGTCGAGCTCATACAAGCCGGTTCCCGGTAAATCCTATCACGGCCGCGGACCCCTGCAGCTGAGCTACGCATACAATTATGGCCTCGCCGGCGACGAGCTCCACCTGCCCCTCCTAGCAAAACCCGAACTGGTGAGCCACGACGGTACGGTCGCCTTCCGCACAGCCATCTGGTTTTGGATGAGACCGCAAAAACCAAAACCCTCGTGCCACGAAGTGATAACCGGCAAATGGCAGCCCGACACAGAAGACCTCAGGCTGGGCCGCAAAGCCGGCTTCGGAATGACGATCAACATCATCAACGGAGGGGTCGAATGCAAAAGTCAAAACCCGGAAATAAAAGCAAACCGCGAAGACCGCATCGGTTTTTACAAACATTTTTCCAGCCTCTTACAGGTGCCCGTCGAAAAAGACTGTGACTGCTACGGCATGGCCCCTTATGGAAACCAGTAACTATGAATCTCTCCAAAAACACGCTCTTACAGACCTGGCGCTCAAAAAACCTGACGATCGTCCTTATCGCCTATATCGGCATAGCCGTCATCGCTACAGCACAGGATATCTTCGGCGGCCTGAAGACCTATATCCCCGGCGGCCCCGAGTATCTCCGTTATAACAATTTCCGCATCTTCAAGCTCTCATTCTATCACCTACTGCAGGGAAAGGATATCTATCAGCTATTCCCCGCCGAACACTGGGACCTCTATAAATACAGCCCCGCCTTTGCGCTTTGCTTCGGCATCCTGTCCTGGATGCCCGATCCGATCGGACTGCTGCTATGGAACCTGATCAACTCGCTCTGCCTTTTCTTCGGCATCCGCCTCCTTCCTGGTCTCAGCAACGAAAGAAAGAGCTGGATACTGCTGTTCTCCCTTCTTGAAATGCTGCTCTCGATCCAGAACACTCAGAGCAACGGGCTGATGGCCGGCCTCATCGTGCTCGCCTTCGCGCTGGCCGAACGATCGAAATATGCCTGGTCAACCCTTTGCATCGTTTTCTCGTTCTATATAAAAATATACGGCATTTTGGCGTTGGTCTTTTACCTGTTCTATCCCGGTAGGCTGCGGCTGGCAGCATGGACGATCTTCTGGATGGTCTTCTTTGCCGTCCTGCCACTCCTCGCCGTCAGCACACATCAGCTCGGCTTTCTCTATCATAGCTGGCTCTCGCTGCTATTGAACGACCGGTCTGCGTCCATGGGCACGTCCCTGATGGGAATAATGGACACCTGGTTCCACCTTGCCTCGTGGAAGAATGCCGTTACCGTCGCAGGCGTCATCCTGTTCGTCCTGCCGCTGGTGCATTTCCGGCAGTACAAGGACTATACTTACCGGATCCTGTACCTGGCCTCTGTATTGATCTGGATGGTAATATTCAACCACAAGGCCGAATCACCCACCTTCGTAATCGTCACGGCGGGCATCGGCATCTGGTATTTCTCACAGCGCCGGGACACGCTCAACCTGATCCTGCTGATCCTCTCCTTCTTACTGATATCGATGTCCGTTTCCGACCTGGTTCCCGCCCCCATAAGGAACGACCTCGTCCGTCCTTACGGGATAAAGGCCGTGATGGGCATCGTCGTCTGGTTCAAGATCATTTACGAACAGCTCACTCTACGCTACCTTCCGCCGGAAAGCCCCGGCTTTCATAAGACCGGGCCGGCAACCACAAAAAGCACATCCGCCAGAACATGAAAAGACTAGAAGCCTCGACACTCCAGCTGCTGCGTCTGCACTTCTCTTTCTTCCTCATGCCGGTATACTGGTTCGCGCTGGGACAGGTGGTGAATCGCAGCTGGAGCCGGGCTTTGCTGATCTTCTTCATCCTGCACGTCCTGGTCTATCCCGCGAGCAATGGCTACAATAGCCTGATGGACAGGGATACAACACCCATCGGCGGCCTCAGATCCCCGTTGCAGCCAACCGGCCAGCTCTTTTGGGTGACCCTGGGAATGGACGCGCTGGCGCTGTTGCTGGGCACGCTCATCAGCTGGTATTTCGTGGCCGGCCTCGCCCTGTATATTCTCGCTTCCCGCGCTTACAGCTATCGGGGGATCCGGCTCAAAAAATATCCAATTATCGGCTATATTACCGTGATCAGCTGCCAGGGCGCTCTGGTCTTCTTCCTGGTCTATCAGGGCAGTCATAGTCCCTCAGCCTTGCAGGAAAGCCTTCAGGTACCCGTAGAGGCGATGGTCGCCTGCTCTCTGCTATTGGGCGGCTTCTACCCCCTGACTCAGATCTATCAGCACGAGGCGGACCGGAAGGACGGAGTAAAAACCCTGAGCGCGATGCTGGGCTATCGCGGCACCTTCGTCTTCACAGGCCTGGTCTATATCGTCGCCTTCCTCCTGCTCGCTCACTATTTTCTGATGACGCTTCAAATAAGAGAATTTCAGGTGCTGGCAACCTGCATGCTGCCCGTGATCGTTTACTTTCTGATATGGGCCGCCAAAGTCTGGCGGGATCCTGGAGAAGCCAGCTATTCCAACACAATGCGTATGAACCTGATCGCTTCGGCGTGTACCAATGCGGGCTTTATCGCCGTGTTGCTGATGGGGATCTTGTAATAGCTGGTCCCATCTTTGCATCAATAGATTACGTATATAAATCAACCGCTTTATTTTGAGCAAGATAATTTCCATAGGAACGGCCGTTCCCGCCTTTGTACACCGGCAAGAGCATATCCTGCCCTTTATGCAGCGGATCTATGCGCCTGACAAGGAAAAGAACAGAATGTTAAAATTTCTCTATCAGCACAGCGGTATACACACCCGGTACTCCGTCATCCCAGACTACACCCGGCCGGCCGGCGAATGGGACTTCTACCCGCCGACCGAGAACCTGGAACCCTTTCCCACCCTCGAAGACCGCATGCAGCTGTACACCCGGCACGCAGGTCCGCTCTCGCTGCAAGCCGTGAGCCGCTGCCTGGAAGATGCAGGGCCGGCGGTCCCGGCGGGATCCATAACGCACCTGATCACGGTAAGCTGTACCGGCATGAGCGCACCCGGCCTCGACCTCGAGCTGGTAGAAGCGCTGCACCTTCCGCCGACGACATTCCGTACGTCGATAAATTTTATGGGCTGCTATGCCGCTGTGCACGCGCTCAAGCTGGCGGACGCCCTTGTCCGTATGTCCCCCGACGCCAGGGTCCTGGTTGTCTGCACCGAACTCTGCACGCTGCATTTCCAGCAGGGGGCCACGCTCGACAATATGCTCTCCAGCCTCCTATTCGCGGACGGTTCAGCCGCAGCGCTGATCGTCTCCGACGATCACGGGACAAAGGGACTCCGGCTCGAGCGCTTTTACTCGGAGATCATAACAGAAGGCAGAAATGAAATGACCTGGAGCCTGTCCTCGACCGGCTTCCAGATGACTCTCACCGGCTATGTAGCAGGGCTGATCCGCGCAGATTTTGCCACCCTGGTAGAAAACGCTATTCAAAACAGCAGGTTCCGGAGGGAAATGATCACCCACTGGTGCATTCACCCCGGCGGAAAAAAAATACTGGAAGCCATATACAAAAGCCTCTCCTTCACCAACGGCCATCTCGACGACAGCTATGCGATCCTGGATCAGTTCGGGAACATGTCCTCGCCCACGATACTCTTCGTCCTCAAACGCATGCTGGACAAGCTGGACTATAGCCGGCCAAATTGTATATTCGGGGCGGCATTCGGCCCGGGATTGACGATGGAGACCTTTCTCGGAATAACCAACTAACGTTAAGGACTATGGCTGGTAAACCCGATTTTTCTCACAGAAGCAAGGAAAAAGAGCTGCTGGACCGGGACGACATCCCTTTCGAGGACATCCGCCTGAATATGCTGGAGCTGGACACCATCAATACCTGGCTGGGAGGACATGCGATAAGCATAAGAGGGATAAGGCAACTGTTGTCAGCGATGAAATTCGGCTTTCCCCAGCGAGAGGGGACCAGCTGGCGCGACCCGCGGCAGATCAGCGTTTGCGAGATCGGGTGCGGAGGCGGAGACAACCTTCAGGTCCTTAGCAGGAAATGCCGCCAGTGGAATATCAGCGTCAACGCCATCGGCATCGACAACAACGCACACTGCATCAGCGTCGCGCAACAGCAATGGAAGGAAGGGGAGGCCCGGTGGATACACTCGGACTACAGGGACATCGAGTTCGGGGACAAAAAGCCCGATATTATCTTTTCCTCACTGTTCTGCCACCATTTCAGCGACGAACAGCTGGTCGGCATGCTCCAATGGATGGAAAGGAACGCAGGAACAGGGTGGTTCATAAATGACCTGCATCGCCATCCCCTGGCCTGGAATTCCATCCGGCTGCTGACCAGGCTTTTCTCACGCAGCTATCTGGTCCGGAACGACGCCCCGCTATCCGTACTGCGAGGCTTTAGCCGAAGGGAATGGGAGAATATATTACAGGAGGCAGGCATCGGAGAATGTTCGCTCCAGTGGAAATGGGCGTTTCGGTGGCTCGTGGTAAGAAAGAAAAGACTACGCAACTGATCAACTATGTACGACGTCACAATAACAGGCGGTGGGCTGGCAGGTCTGGCGCTTTCCATCCAGCTGGCAAGGAATGGATACCGCGTAGCCCTCTTCGAAAAGGAGACCTATCCTTATCATAAGGTCTGTGGGGAATACATCAGCCTCGAAAGCTGGAATTTTCTGGAAGACCTGGGTCTGCCCCTCAGCGACTGGAACCTCCCTATTATCCGAAGGCTGCTGATGTCTTCCCCCAATGGCCAGACGCTGGAACACGAGCTCCCACTCGGCGGCTTCGGCATTAGCAGATACAAAATAGATGCGGCCCTGGCCGATATCGCCCGATCCTCGGGGGTGGACCTTTTCCAATCGGTAAAAGTGACGGATATCGTATTCCGGCAGTCTCAGTTCGAGGTCCAGACCAACGCGGGAACCTTCAATTCCGCCGTAGCCTGCGGAACTTTTGGCAAGCGAAGCAACCTTGACATACGGTGGCAACGTAGTTTTATCCGGAAAAGGTCTGAACGGCTGAACAACTACGTGGGCGTTAAGTACCATGTAAAAGGAGATTTCCCGGCTGACCTCATCGGGTTGCACCATTTCCCCAACGGCTATTGCGGCGTTTCCAACATCGAGGACGGCAAGTGTTGTCTGTGCTACATGACGACAGCGGAAAACCTGCGCATCAGCGGTAATTCCATCCCGGAAATGGAAAAGAGGATACTGAGCCGGAATCCACACCTGGAGCAGCTGTTCTCGTCCATGCAACCCTTGTTCGCACAGCCGGTGACGATCTCCCAGATCAGCTTTGAAAAAAGGACCCAGGTAGAAGGGCATATTTTGTTGATCGGAGATGCAGCCGGGATGATCCCGCCGTTGTCTGGCAATGGGATGAGCATGGCCTTGCACGGTAGCAAGATCGCATTTCGCTGCATCAATGCCTTTCTCAGGGGACAGCTGGCCCGGTATGAGCTCGAGCAGGAATATACCGACCAGTGGCGCAGGCAGTTCGGCAGGCGTATGTGGATGGGAAGACTGCTGCAGCAATGGTTTGTTAGCGAGTCACGTACTAATCTTTTATTATCTTCGTTAAAGCCCTATCCGAAGCTGGTCTCTTTTTTGATCAGACAAACGCACGGTCAACCCTTCTAAACACCTGATTCCTACCCTGTATCCCACCGGAAAGACCCATCAATATCCATTGACTTTCAATTGAACTCTAATAATTGCCGCTGACAAATGACCTTACGGCAGAAAGAAAAAATTATCCGGATGCGAAAATGCATAACAGCGGTATTACTCGTGTTTTCTTTAGGAGCCCGGGCGCAGGACTATCACGCCGTAGAAGGATCCCCTTTTGCGGGATCACTCGGAGTAGCCAACAACCCCGCCTCGATCCTGAGCACACCCTATCCCTGGGATATAACCCTATTCTCTACCCAGATAAAGAATAGCACAAATGCAGTCAGGTTCACCAACTATTCCTACCTGTCTCACCCGGACACCATCGGGTATGACTGGACCAAAGGGAACCTCCAGCGCTTTGCAGCCCTTAACTACAACATACACCTGCTGAATGTCCGCCTTTCGCTGGGCCGCAGGCAGGCCATATCCTTCGGCGCCAATCTCCGCGGCTATCTGTCGGCAAGGACGGGTACGGTCAACTACAACGACTCGCTGAAGAACATGAATCAATTCTTCCTCATCAACGAGGGCGCGTCGTACAAGGCCAATATGGTTACCAGCAGCTGGCTCGAGCTATACGGCACCTACAGCAGAACGCTCTGGGACGACGAATACGGAAGACTCAACGCCGGTGTTACGCTCAAGCTCATGCGCGGCCTCTCCGGCGCCTATATGCGCCTGACGAATGGAACAGTCACTCAATCGATACCGCAGGACACACCCGTCTTCAACCTGGCCACCGCAACCGCCAGCTACGGCTACTCGTCCAACTATGACTTCTGGCACGACAACCAGAGCACAGGTACCAACATACACAACTTCATCAGCCACACCCAGTCCGGCGCAGCAATCGACCTCGGGATCGAATACATGGTAAAATCCCAGGGGGTCAGGACCTATAACGACGCAGACGACTATTTTGACTACGAATGGAAAATAGGCGTAAGCCTGCTCGACCTGGGAGCCAACAAATATACCTATGGCAGCCAAAGCAGGTTTGTCGCCAATCCCAAAACAACCGTAACAGACGCCAACCTCAACGACAAATTTGACAACGTCAGCAGCGTGAAAGAATTCAACGACAGCCTCGGAACCATTGTCAATACCTTCAACCGACTGCAAGGATACTTCACGATATACAACCCCGCAAGGCTCGTGATCAATATCGACCGCCCACTCCCGAACAATTTCGCGATCAACGGAGACCTTACCCTCAACTTAGGCGGCAACAACTACGGAAAACGGCTGTTTACCAAAGAGATGACCCTACTGGCTGTGACCCCGCGGTGGGAAACAAAAAAATGGGGCGGCTACCTCCCGCTCACCGTAACAACAGATGGAAAGATCTGGCTCGGCGCAGCCGGAAAAGCAGGCCCACTCCTGTTCGGCGTACACAACCTGGGTACCATCTTCTCCAAGACCAAATCCGCGAACGGAGGCTTTTACCTCGCTCTGGTCATCCGCCCGGGCAAGCGCAAAGACGGTTTCGGACAAAAAGAAGATAAACAATACACCTGCCCGAAATACTAACCCCGGACCACCCGGATCACTCACTCCAACCCACCCTGATCACCGGCTCCAACGCGCCCGGATCACCGGCTTTTATCAACAAGTCCATGGTTTAGACCCACCCAGGTCACGGCTCCTACCTCCCAACCCCGACTCCAACAACCCGGATCACCAGTTTCGGCCAAACCAGGTCATCGTTCCTCCCACGTTATGCGTTCCGACCACCCAACCCCCGTCCCAATCGTGCAAATCCTATTAATCTTTCATTATTTTTTGAAAGTTCAGAAAATTTATTAACTTTACACTATGCAATTAGTAGAAGCAAAGGCTCAATTCATAGCTAACTGGGGGCGATTCGGCACCAACTGGGGCATTAACCGGACCATGGCGCAGATACACGCCCTGCTGCTCATAAGCCCCGACCACCTGAGCGCCGAGGAGGTCATGGAACAGCTGAACATCAGCCGGGGCAACGCCAACATGAACCTCCGCGAGCTGATCGACTGGGGCCTGGTGCAAAAGGTCATCGTGCCCGGCGAACGAAAAGAGTTCTTTACCGCCGAAAAAGATATCTGGAAGGTAGCAAGACAGATCGTGAAAGAAAGGAAAAAACGCGAGCTCGACCTCATGATCCCGGTCCTGAAAGACCTCAGCGAAGTAGAAGGAGACCGGCGGGACAAAGCCGTTAAAACGTTTACCGACACCATACAGAATATCCGGAAATTCAGCGAGCAGGCCGACAAAACCCTGGACACAATGATCAAAGCCGACGAGCACTGGTTCTGGAGTAGCCTCATGAAGCTCTTCGGCGCAAAACACTAGCCGCAGACCCCAGCACATTCAAGCCGTCAACACGGCTTTTCTTTGATATCAATATTTCATATTTTTCTGAAAGTTCAAAAACATTGAAAAATGAAGAACAAAAAGATCATCATCGCCGGCGGCACCGGCTCCATCGGCCAGGCGCTCGCAGCCCGCTGGGGGAAAGACAACCAGATCATCATCCTCAGCCGCCTGTCTACCCGCAGGCACAACAATACATATAGCAACAGGCTCCTCTCCGCCAGGGACGGTTATCACATCACCTACTGGCGCTGGGACGGACGCTCGGTGGAAAGACACTGGGCGCAGGAATTGGAAGGCGCCGACATCGTCCTCAACCTTGCCGGTCGCAGTGTCAACTGCCGCTATACACCCCGCAACAAACAAGAGATATCCGACAGCCGCATCGACGCTACAAAAGCCATCGGCCAGGCCATCCGCGAAGCCACCGTACCACCACGCCTATGGGTCAACGCATCCAGCGCCACCATCTATCGCCACGCACAGGACAGACCGCAGGACGAATACACCGGAGAATACGAAGACGATTTTTCAGTAAAGGTCTGCCAGCGCTGGGAGACAGCTTTCGCCAGCCAGCGCACTCCCTTCACCCGGAAGATAGTGTTGCGAATGGCTATCACGCTCGTCGAAGGCGGCGTCCTCGTCCCCTATCTCCGCCTCATAAAGCTCGGCCTCGGCGGCCGCCAGGGCAGCGGTCGGCAAATGTACAGCTGGGTACATATCGACGACGTCCGCCGCGCAATAGAATGGTTCCTGGATCACACCGACCTGGAAGGGACATACAACCTTTCATCTCCTGGCGCCATCACCAACTGCTACTTTATGTCCACTCTCCGCAGACTCGCTGGCGTCAGCACCGGTCTGCCCGTGCCGGCATGGCTGCTCAGACTCGGCGCGGCATTCATCGGTACAGAGACCGTGCTGGTGCTGAAAAGTCGCTGGATCCTGTCCACAAGACTGACAGAGACAGGCTTCGCCTTTCAATACCCCCGTATCGACTCCGCTCTGCGCTCGATCCTCCGGCTACAACGCCGCAACAACTAAAACAGCTAAGCATATGGCCCTCTTACAAGACCCCCGACTAAGGTCGATCCAATGGAAAGACCTCACACGGCTGACTGCCCGCCAGCGGATCATCGAAAACTCGATCACCATACCCTGGCTCCTTATCTCCTGCGGACTGGCCTTCCTTCACCACTACCTCCTGGCGCTGCCCTTCTCCTTTGTATTCTTCCTCACCGGCCTCCGCCAGGTACACAATGGGTTTCATCATACCTTGGGGGTCAGCCGCACTCTGACAGAAGCAACCCTGTTCGTCAACAGCCTGCTGATGATGACCGCCATGCACGCCGTGAGATACAATCACCTTCGCCATCACAAATACTGTTTGCAGGAAGATGACGTCGAAGGCAATTGCGCAAGGATGACCGCAGTGCAGGCCCTGCTATATGGCCCGGTTTTTATCTACCGTCTGCACGCATCCGCGCTGCGCTCGTCAAAAACCGCTACCAGAAAAGCCGTCCGGCGCGAGCTCCTGGCTATCGTCCTGTACACAGGCACCGTTTTCTCGCTGCATGTCAGGTTTCTCGAATACCATATCATCGCCATGTGCACAGGCGAGCTGTTCACCGCATTCTTTGCAGTCTGGACCGTGCACCACGACTGTGACGGGGAGGTCTTCGCAAGATCCGTAAGCCCTCGCTGGAAGAACTGGCTAACTTTTAACATGTTCTATCACCTGGAACACCACCTCTTCCCCGGCGTGCCCACTATCCGCCTGCCCGAGCTGTCCAAAAGGATCAGACAGCAATTACCCGATCTGAAAATAAAAGACGTATTTTAGTAACACACACACATGATACGCACTATCCAGTCCTGGCTGATCACGATGACGATCTCCGTCCTTTACGCCGCAGTGCTCCGGTGGGCTGGTTGACGCGTGACTTCCCCCGGCTGCCATGGACAAGCACGTCGTGATCGGAGGAGAATATTTCGACGTCCTCGATGGCACCTATCGCCTGGAACAACGAGGCAACGGCACCTATCGCCTCCAGCCACTTCGTGCTCAAAACTGACTTCAATCTCTACGCCCGCCTGTGGGCAGGCTGGATCATGAAGGATATCCAGAACAATATTTTGCAGGTAATTCAAACAAGATGCCAGCAGAATTTGTAATTTAACCGTACCATGGATACGACCACAAAAAAGACGCTCGTGCTCGGCGCTTCCGACAACCCGACACGATACAGCAACCTCGCGATGAAAAGGTTGCAAAGCCATGGCCATCCCGTTGTCGCCATCGGTCGCAAACAGGTAAAAGCAGGCGGCATTCCCATAGAGACAGACAGAAAAGAGTACACGGACATCGACACAGTGACGCTTTACCTTAACCCCACTCACCAAAAGGAATACTACGACTATATTCTCTCTCTTCACCCCAGACGGATCATCTTCAATCCTGGCGCAGAGAATCCCGAACTCGAGCAGCTGGCCCAGGCCAACGGCATCCAGCCGCTGGAAGCCTGTACCCTGGTATTGCTGAGTACAGGACAATTCTAACCCCGACAGGAAGCCGCATATATTTACCGGAAAAGACTTGTCTTCATATAAACCAACACATTATCATATGAAGAAATACCTTGCTGAATGCATCGGCACATTCGCTCTTGTATTATTTGGCTGCGGTGCAGCTGTGGTATCGGGAAAAACCATACCCGATGTAATCCTGGCAGGCGCTCCCGCAGGCATCGGCCTCCTCGGTATCGCCCTGGCCTTCGGCCTGGCGGTAGTGGTCATGTGTTATGCCATCGGACCCATATCGGGATGTCATATTAATCCCGCCATCACCATTGCAATGTTTGTTGCAGGAAAGATCAACGCCAAAGACAGCTTCGGCTATATCATTTCACAGCTGATCGGCGCCACGCTGGGTGCAGCAATTCTGTATGCATTTCAGAAAGGAAGCCCCAATTTCCAGTTGGGTGAATGGGCGCTGGGCTCCAACGGATGGGGACCGGGATACCTGGGCAATTACAGCACTGCTTCCGCTTTCCTGACAGAGACAATACTGACTTTCCTCTTTCTCTTCGTAATTTTTGCAGTGACCTCCCGCCTGGGAGACAGTCATATGGCAGGACTCGCGATAGGACTCACACTCGTCCTCATACACCTGGTGGCCATCCCCATAACGGGCACTTCGGTAAATCCTGCCCGGTCTTTTGGCCCCGCTATATTCGCCGGAGGAAAGGCCCTTGGACAATTATGGCTGTTTATTGTCGCACCAGTTGTCGGAGGGATAATTGCCGCCGCGCTCTGGAAAGGAGCCTTCGAACCAAAAGGTTAAGGGCTTCCCCATACTTGTTAATAAAACTATAATCCTCAATCGATTTTGCGGATCAACCGTTTTTCGGTAAATTCGAAAAATCCTTACAATATGCTATGGCGTAAATTTAATGGCGATCTCATCGATCTACCCATCATTGATGCCGTTGAAAATGCCATCCGTCGCGAGACGGAGAAGGGCTATCGGCTAAAAGTATGTATCGGCACTGACTCCCAGGTAAAAGGTTTGGAAACGGAATTTGCTACGGTAATTGTCTTCTTACGTGAAGGACATGGAGGGTTCATGTTCATTCACAACGAAAAGACCAGACACCAGTACACGATCAAAGAACGTATGCTGGTAGAAGTTGCCAAAAGTATCGAAATCGCCTACGAGCTTTGCAACCTCTTTAGTAAGTATAATGTCGACATGGAAGTCCATGCTGACATCAATACGAACCCGCATTTCAAAAGCAACGATGCGTTGAAGGAAGCGATGGGCTATATACTGGGTATGGGCTTCGCCTTCAAGGCCAAACCCGAAGCGTTTGCCAGCAGCAGCTGCGCAAACAAAGTGGTCAACTGATCCGCAGACCCCACCGTGGCGCCCGCTACTGGTGACAAGGCCGTGTCTGGCACGGTCCAAGGGGTTGTCTCCCCCAAAATTTTCCAGCCACCGGCCGCCTTCCGCCATGATACACCTCCCGGCAACGGCATTACACCCCTCCCTCGCTTTCAAATTCCTTATTCATCTCTTCGATCACTCCAAGTATCTTATCCCTCCCCATCCTTTTGATAACGCTGGAGACAAAATGCTGCGGCAGGAACTGCCAGGTCTGACGCATCTTCTCCAGAAAGGCCTTCACATTCGCCGCGACGATCCGCTGGCTCTCTTTATCAGCCTTTGTAAATACGAGGGTGAACGGTACCTGCCATACCCTTAATTTATCGACAAACTCCAGGTCGATCTTCTGCGGAGAATGACGGCTGTCGATTAGCACGAACACATTGACAAGGTTCTCCCGCTTGCGCAGATAGTCCTCGATCATCTTCTCCCATTTCTTCCGCTGCGACTGCGAGACCTTGGCAAAACCATAGCCGGGCAGGTCGACGATATACCAGTCGTCATTGATACTAAAATGGTTGATCAGCTGCGTCTTCCCGGGCGTGCCCGAAGTCTTGGCCAGCTTCTCGTTGCCGGTAAGCATATTGATCAGCGAAGACTTCCCGACATTGCTGCGGCCAATGAACGCATACTCGGGCCGGTCCGGCTCCGGGCATTTCGAGAGATCCGGACTGCTGATCACATAAGTAGAGGAATGTATTTCCATAGCATCAAATAATGGGCAATTTAACACTCAATCACTGGTCTCCCAAACAGTTTGCCGGCCAAGTCGTACCTTTGCAGCCGCTATGGCCAACTATTCACACGACAGGATCGTCCCATTCAAAGATTCACAGCTGGGCAAAAAGCAGCAGGTCGCTGCCATGTTCGACAAAATAGCCTTCCGCTATGACTTCCTGAACAGATTTCTCTCCGGAGGCATCGATATCTACTGGCGTCGCCGGGCCATCCGTGAGCTGAGAACCGTCAACACCAGCGCCAGGGCCAGGGCCATCACACAACCCCGCACCATCCTCGACGTCGCCACCGGCACCGCAGATATGGCCATCATGATGACCCGCTACCTGCCCGGCAGCCAGATCACCGGTATCGATATATCAACGGGCATGCTGGACATCGGCCGGCAAAAGATCGCCCGCCTGGGGCTGCAGGAGAAGATCACCCTACAAACCGGTGACAGCGAATCCATTCACTTCCCGGACAACCATTTCGACGCGATCACCGTGGCCTTCGGCGTACGCAATTTCGAGAACCTGGAACAAGGCTTGCAGGAGATGCTGAGAGTGCTGAAACCCGGCGGCAAGCTGGTAATACTGGAATTTTCACGGCCAAAACTACCCGGAGTTCGCCACATATACGACCTCTACCTGCGACTGGTAGCGCCAAATATCGGTAAAATGGTCTCCAGTAACCGCGAGGCCTACCAATACCTGAACGATTCGGTCAAAGCCTTCCCCGAAGGCGACGATTTTATCCGGATCATGGACGCTGCCGGCTATCAGAACACCCGCCTGCAAGGTCTGAGCCTGTGTATATGTTCCCTCTACATCGGCGAAAAATGAGGGCATTCCTCAACTCTCCGCCGTGTGAACCGTTGAGAATGCTAAAAACCTGTTATAAAGACCGGGAAGCCGCAATTATTTTTCCCATTTGCCGTTAATTTTACACCCCAAGTCAAGCCTATAGAGACTATTTACCCTCAACAAAGCCGGATCAGTCCGATTCCGTAATCATAAAAGCCAGCTAATACCCACAAAGGGATTGAAAGCCAGCAACTTGACGTCTATGAAACTATTTGGGTCTATCAAAAGAAGGGGAGTTTATTTTGCTATCGTATTTTGCGGGATAGTACTGTCAGGCAAGCAGGCTTCGGCCCAGCTCAGAGACTATCTTAACCTGCCGGATCACGATAGCAAACGCTATTATCTGGGTATTGGCTTTATGTATCTCAACACCCACCTCCAGGTCAGCGCCCATCCAAAATTCCTGCAGGACGACAGCATCCTCTACGTGAACCCGGGCAATTCCGGCGGCTTTGGCGTTTCCGGCATGTTCACCTTCCGGCTCGCTGAACATTTCGAGTTCCGGTTTGCCTTCCCCGAATTCATGTTCGCCTCCAATACCATATCCTATCACGTCACCAATCCGCCCCCCGGCGAACAGGTGCTGGCGACCAAACAGATACAGTCCCTGCTGCTGGGATTCCCCGCACAGGTCAAATTCCTGTCCGACCGCATCAACAATTTCAGGGTATATATGCTCGGTGGTATCAACTATCGCTACGACCTCGCCTCCAACTCCTCCGCCCGTAAAGCAGAGAACCTCGTAAAACTATCGTCCTCCGACATGAGCATCGAGGCAGGTGTCGGCTTCCAGTTCTATTTCCCCGTTTTTATCCTGTCCCCGGAGCTGAAGATCAGCGAGGGTATAAAAAATATCCACAGCCGGGACCCCAATCTCCAATACTCCAATGTGATCGATAAGATCAAATCCCGGATGGTCGTTTTCTCCCTGATCTTTGAAGGCTAAGATCAACTATCTCCTGGCCTGATCGTTGCATAATTCTCTCTGTTTCCCATCAACCAAAGGAGTCGCCAAAAGGTTATGCATATATGGAGAGCTACACCCGCCATCAGGAGCTGGTCAATGGACTTACACACGCCGCAGGCGTGCTGTTTGGACTTGCGGCGCTCCCGGTCCTCCCGGGGATCGCAACCCTCCATGGCAATAACCAGGGCCTGGTCGGCTCATGCATTTATGGCTTCAGCTTCCTCCTGGCCTTCATCTCAAGCACCCTCTACCACCTTGCAAAAAGACCCCGCCAGAAGAAAGCGTTGAAGATATTCGACCACATCAGCATCTATTTCTTCATCGCCGGCACATACACACCCTTCCTCCTCGTATACGTCAATAATTCCTTCGGCATGACCCTGCTGACCATTCTCTGGGCCCTGACCGCAGCTGGTGTGATCTTCAAGATCATGTTCACGGGCCGTTTCGAGGTCGTTTCCACCATCATCTACCTCGCCATGGGATGGATCATGATCGCAGGAGGACGCAGGTTCTTCGCCCATCTCCCAAACGAAGTGCTGACACTCGTATTTGTCGGCGCCGGACTCTATTCGGTTGGCGTATTCTTCTACCTCTGGGATAAATATCGCTACACCCACGCCGTATGGCACGTCTTCGTCCTGGCCGCAGCCTTGTGTCACTATGTAGCCGTGCTGCTCGCGATGTAAACAGACACCCAGCCCCCTGTTATCTAATAATCATACTGCCGCCTGAACATATTGATCCTTACACCAGCCGTAAAAACCGCGGAGTGCGAGCTGTGATAGGTATCTGTCGGATCGTTCACCGAATAGTGCCGGTACATCGCGGACAGCTCGAGAAACAGGTTCTCCTTCCACTGATAGGACACCAGACCGTAAAGATTGAGACAGGTGGCAGGCGTTCCACCGCCAATGCTAAAACCCGCATCACGCGGCCGTGTCAGATAGTTCTCGAAAATATTCCCGCCCATGTTGACCCCTGCAGAATCGAGCCCCTGCTTGTAGTAAATGACCCTTGTTTCCAGGTTCCATTTGTAGGCCGGCTGATAACGGGCTATGCCGATAAGTTCATAAAAATTGGCGCCGAGCGGATGGGCCAGTGGCTGGTTATAGTGACTGTAATTGGATACGGAGTCGTCATGCGAATACGTAAAGGGCCGGACGATATTGGTCTCGAGCTGCAGGTCGAAATTCTTGATCTCGAACGCGTCGATATACTTAAAGCCCAGCTGCAGCCCCTGTTTGTTAACCCAGTTGCCCTGGCCGTAATGCAATATCTGGTGCAGCACGAACTCATTGAACAAAAGCTGACCATAGAACTGCGTCGCATGTCCGATATTGGCCTTGAAATCGAGCCCCACGGTCGTCTTGTCAGGGCTGCCGTTCTGCTGTTGGGCGGAGACGAGGAAGATGACAGGGTTCAGATAAGAGAAATCATAGTGGTCGGCACGGCTGAAAACGACATTCTCATACACACCCACATTCAGCCAGGGGGTGGCGTTGATGTTGAGGTGGTGGACAACGGCGTACTTCTTGGGATACTGATAGTCGTTACCGGTGGCGTGCTGGCTGATCAGCTCCATATAGATCGTCTGGTAATTGAGCTTCCATATCCGGGTATTGAACTTCAGGAACAGATAAGGCGCGCTGTAGTCGCTTAGAAAAAGGCTCCGGTAGCCGTTGCCTATGAAGTTCTTGTCATACCCGAACTGAAAGTCGATATATTTCCACGCATTGAAATAGATAGAGGCCCGGTTGTCAAAATAGTCAAAGCCGGTCGTTTTAAAGTGTTTCCAATAACCGGCTCCCGGTACAGCGTCCAGCCGCGCGACCTGATCCTGGAACCAGGACGGCCCCCTCTCCTGATTATCGGTAAGATAGGCCGAGAAACCTAATTTGCCGGCGATCATCCCCCTCAGGGTAACCCCCTTCGCATTGAGGAAAGGCCGGGATTTGAATTTTACGCCGGTCTCATAGGACTGCGTTTCCTGTATCACCGGGTTGACGGCCAGAAAAAAATCCTTCTCATTGACCGTATAAAAATTCGCCGGATCCTTATAGAAGGTCTGCAGCCAGGGCCTTTTGCTTACAAAGGTATCAGGCTGCCGGGTCACCCACTCGATATTGTTCATCAGCAGGGAGGAGAGGTTTTTCCTGTCGATGGGAGAAAGATGATAATAATAGTCGTAGGGATAGAACTTGTGCAGCGAGTCGGACATCTCGGCCACCCGCACGGCAAGGCGCCGGCTGATGGGTTTTGCCGTACTGATGTTCAGGTCGGGGTCCGTCTGGAGAAGAACCTCCATCCTGTCCAGAAAATGGTCGAATTTGGAATCCTGGGGGAGATAGCTGGACTGGGCAAGGCCCACACGGGGTACCAGGAATACCGCTACTAGTATCCAAACCCCCGCCAGCCCGCCTCGCGATCCCACATAACCTGCAACTCTTAAAATTATCCGGCGTCTTAGAAGGGTTTTAATAAATTGCGTCATAATGTTTATCAAATAAGGGACGATCCACTTTTCTTTATGCGTAATTACTTGATCAAGAACATCTCCATTGTCAACGAAGGTAAGATTAGTACAGCAGATTTACTAGTCAAAAACGGTCGGATCGAAAAAATCGCGACGGGTATCCAGCCGGACTTCGCTGTCACGGAGATCAACGGAGAAGGAAAACATTTATTGCCGGGCGCAATAGATGACCAGGTACATTTCCGGGAGCCGGGACTAACCCACAAGGCTACCATCTATACCGAAGCAAAGGCGGCGGTAGCCGGCGGTGTTACCTCCTTCATGGAAATGCCCAATACTCTCCCGCCCGCATTCACCCAGGACCTGCTGGAGGAAAAATACGCGATCGGAGCCCGTAGCGCGCTGGCCAACTATTCATTCTATATGGGAACCTCCAACGACAACGCAGAAGAGGCGCTACGGACCAACGAAAAGAAGAAGGACGTCTGCGGGATCAAGATATTTATGGGTTCCTCCACAGGAAACCTGCTGGTCGACAATTATCTTACCTTGGACCATCTGTTCCGGGAAAGCGAGGTCCTGATCGCTACCCACTGCGAAGATGAGAAGATCATCAGGCAGAACCTTGAACGCCTCCGGGCACAGGGGCGGCCCCTGGTACCGTCAGACCACCCTATCATACGCGATGCAGAAGCTTGCTTCGAATCCTCGCTGACCGCCATCCAGTTCGCGCAAAAGCATAACAGCCGCCTGCACGTCTTCCATCTTACCACAGAAAAAGAAATGCAATTGTTCGGTAACCTCATTCCCCTGGAGAACAAAAGGATCACGGCCGAGGTCTGCGTCCATCATCTTCACTTCACCAGCGACGACTATGCAACCCTGGGCAACCGCATCAAGTGCAACCCCGCCATCAAAGCGCCACACAACCGGGAAGCGCTCTGGAAAGCGCTCCTCGATGACCGGCTCGATCTCATTGCAACGGACCATGCCCCCCATACCCTGGCGGAAAAAACCGGATCCTACGAACAGACCCATGCCGGCCTGCCCCTGGTGCAACACTCGTTGCTGCTCATGCTGCACTACGTCAAAGAAGGCCGGATCACCCTGGAAAAAGTGGTGGAAAAAATGAGCCACGCCGTGGCCACCTGCTTCCGCGTTGCCGAAAGAGGCTATATACGGGAAGGCTACTTCGCAGACCTGGTCATCGTGGATATCAATCGTCCTTCGGTCGCCAGCCGGGAAAGCCTTCTTTATAAATGTGGCTGGAGCCCGCTGGAAGGGTTTGAATTTCCGGCAACCGTCACCCATACCTTTGTTAATGGGCACCTGGTTTATGGAAATGGCAGCTTTGATGAATCTCAATGGGGACAACGCCTGCGGTTCGACCTCTAGCCTCGTCCACGCCTGCATGGCGCGCACGTTGAGCATGATGCCCTGCGCCCGGCCAAAAATAAATGACCATGGAAATCGACAAAACTACGTATGAGGATCTTTCCCTTTTCAGCCATGAAGAGGAGTATTCTATTTTTCACAAGCTCGACTTTACCCGGACGACCGGGGGGAAAGACCTGCTGCTCGAATATTTTGATCAACCCTTTAGCAAGCTGGAACCCATTCTCGAAACCCAGCGGGTACTCACGCTGATCGGCGCGAAAATAGACCAATGGCCTACTTCTATCAGCAACGGGACAATAATGGTGATGGAACGTTTCTATGAGACAGCGGTCGACGACATTCCCCAGGCGCACAATCTGCCGGCAGCGCTCGCCTATAAGATATTCCACGCCCCCGACTATGCCATGGTCCGCTATTCGGTTACCCATTTTGCCGATTTTGTCCGCGGACTGAACCAGCTGATCGGGCTGCTGGACCAGCCCGGCTGTCCCCGTCTCCTGGGCGACCTGCTGGAGAAGGCCCGGAAACAGCTCGATCAGGATGTCCTCCAGGGACTGGCTAAGCTGGACCCCGGCGTCAAACCGAATCCCATTCAGGTGATCTACTATGGCAACTTTGTCCGCACCAGGTTCAAAAGCTCGATGCAGACCCTGATCGGGATCCATAGCCGGCTGGATGCTTGGTATTCGATGGCGATGGCCATCCGCCGGTATAAGCTGAGCTTTCCGGTCTTCGTAGAACAGGACGATCCCTTTTTCGAAGCAACATCCCTCTATCATCTTCTGCTGCCCGCTCCCGTCGCCTATGACATCCGGCTTGACCAGACAACCAATTTCCTGTTTTTGACCGGCGCAAATATGGCGGGCAAGAGCACCTTCATCCGAAGCGTAGGCGTCGTCGTATTCCTCGCCCACCTCGGAATGGGCGTGCCGGCGACATCGATGCGCCTGAGCCTCTTCGACGGGATCCTCAGCAATATCAATGTAGTCGACAACCTTGCCAAAGGAGAAAGCTTCTTCTTCAACGAAGTGCAGCGCATCCGCAATACCCTCGAAAAGATCAGGGGCAACAAAAAATGGCTGGTGCTGATCGACGAGCTGTTCAAAGGCACCAACGTGCAGGACGCCATGAAATGCTCCCTCACCGTGATCAAAGGACTGATCCGGATACGGCAGTCCCTGTTCGTCCTGAGCACACACCTTTATGAGATCGGAGACGAGCTCAAACAGTACCCCAACATCCTGTTCAACTACTTCGAAACGACGGTAAAGAACGACCAGCTGGAATTCAGCTACCAGCTGAAGGAGGGTATCAGCAATGACCGCATCGGATATCTTATCCTGAAAAGGGAAAAGGTCGTGGAAATGCTCGAACAGCTTTGATGCCGGGCTTTGATGCCAGAGTCGATCCCCGCATTCACTCCCCATCAGTCGATCACTTTCCCCGATTCTATATCAAGCCTGAACACCTGCAGCTTTCGGAAGACGTTCTCGTCAAACTTCATCCAGCCGTACGAGTACGCGGCGGGCCCTATCGGCGCGAAAAAAGGAAGCCCGATCTGCGCAGTGCCGTATAGCTTCGAACCCAGGATATAGAACTGATGATGCACATTAACGACGGGGAACAGGTTCCCGTCCATCATCACATAGACACCCTTTCCGTCGCAGACGCCCCACGCCGTATGCGTATAATAAAGCTTGCCGTCGCCGTCGCGGATATTCAGCTCCAGATTCGAGGACCTGTCCTTCGTCAGTACGTAGTCGGTGATGGACGGCCGGTTATTCTTAAAGTCCTCAACATTTGCATACACCCCTTTTACAAACCGCGTCGCAGTATCCATCGGATAATTGAACCTCACCCGGCTGAAAGAATCGATCTGGCTGAAAGAGATCATCCTTCTTCTCCGGGTCACCGCATCCTGATCGGTCGCAGCCAGTTTTTCCATAAAGACAGAGAACAGCCCGGGCAGCTCGCCGGCCAGCCGGGACGCCGAATGATATCCCTGCGAGACAACAAGGGTATCCAGGTATGCCAGCGGTATATAGCCGGCCTCCTGCTGTAAATAACCCTCCAGCCTGAACGCAATATTCCAGACCAGCGTCCGCTCGAAATGATCCCGTTTGTCATATCGCTCACTCATGCTATCCATGGAAGTGGACAGCCAAAGATCCTTTACCACTACCAGCAGTGATCGCTTTCCGTTAGGACGGCTATAGTTGAAATTCAGATACGACGAGAGCACCTTTGCCGTCGACGCACGAAAAACCACCTCCTGCTGTCCCCCGTTGTCAGGCCTGACAATGCCGGCCCTCGAGGTATCGCTCCTGAGATCAACAACCTGTATCTGATTGAAAATGACCGGATATCCTGCAGCCATTCTGGCATCCTCCGGCAGGCCGATATGCACAGTCCTGCATTTCTTTCGTATCAGCAGCTGCACCGAATCCACGGCCTGCGGTCTGACATTTAGTGCAAAAAATGAATAAAAGATCACCAGGGTATAGCGTTTCATAGAAGGGAGTTGTGTCGTCAAAATAATAAATACCCGCTGATCATCCAAACTAATAGCCCTGTCCGCAGTTTCCTCTTCCCCCGTAACCTCACCCCCGAAGTCCACTTCCCATGTCTCCCAATCCCACCTCATCTGTCTCCCGACCTCACTTCCCATGTCTCTCAATCCCACTTCATCTGTCTCCCGACCTCACTTCCCATTTCCCCCAAATCCCACTTCCCATGTCTCCCAACTCGCACTTCATATCTCTTAAGCCCCCCATTTCCCTTCAAAACACCCGCGCGTCCACCCGTGGAACACTTCGTGGAACCAGACCCGGATTTTCGAGATTGACATTCATTTAAATTCTAGCTTCACCAGTCAAACCTTTTTGATATGCTGGTGAAAACATTTGGAAGCGCGGTGTATGGAGTCGAGGCGATCACCATCACCGTTGAGGTCAACGTCACAGAAGGCCTGCACACATTCGTGGTCGGCCTGGCCGACAGCGCCGTCAAGGAAAGCATTCAGCGCATCGAAAGCGCCATCAAAAGCAACGGCTATTATATGCCCCGCACAAAATTGATCGTCAACCTCGCGCCGGCGGGTATCCGAAAATTTGGCGCCGCCTTCGACCTGCCGATCGCCCTGGGTGTCCTCGCCGCAAGCGAACAGATCCCCGACCCGGCCATCCTTAAGAACTATGTGATCATGGGCGAGCTGGGACTGGACGGAACCATTCAGCCCATCAAAGGAGCCCTCCCTATCGCGATACAAACCCGGAAAGAACAGTTCAAAGGACTGATCGTCCCGCGAGTCAACGCCTCCGAAGCCGCCATGGTCAATCAGCTGGAAGTATTTGCCTTTAGTCACCTGAAAGAAGTGATCGCCTTCTTTAAGGATACCGCCAAAAGCAGGCCCATATTCGTGGATGCCAGAGCAGAGTTCTACGCCGCACAGCCAGACCTTGATTTTAGTGACGTAAAAGGGCAGGAGAGTATAAAAAGAGCCCTGGAAATTACCGCAGCCGGAGGCCACAACGCAATAATGGTCGGCCCTCCCGGCGCAGGTAAGACCATGCTGGCAAGACGCCTGCCGACCATCCTCCCGCCTCTGAGCCTCCAGGAAGCGCTGGAGACGACCAAGATCCATAGCGTAGCCGGCAAACTGGCGGAAGGCAGCACTCTTCTTTCCCACCGCCCATTCCGAAGCCCGCACCATACTATCTCAGGTAATGCCCTGGTTGGAGGAGGCAGCATCCCCCATCCCGGAGAAATATCTCTTGCCCACAACGGCGTACTTTTTCTCGACGAGCTTCCGGAGTTCACCAGGGGGACGCTGGAAGTGATGCGCCAGCCAATGGAAGACCGGCACGTCACGATAAGCCGTTCAAAAATGTCGGTAGAATTTCCCTCCTCCTTTATCCTGCTGGCCTCCATGAACCCATGCCCATGTGGCTACTTTAACCACCCGGAAAGAGAATGTACCTGTCCGCCAGGTTCAGTATCAAAATATCTCAATAAGATATCGGGGCCACTCCTCGATCGTATCGACCTGCATATGGAGGTCGTGCCGGTACGCTACGAAGAGCTGGCAGACCAGCGCAGCGGGGAGAGCTCGCAGCAGATAAGAAAAAGAGTGATCGCCGCAAGAGAGATCCAACGGCTGCGGTACGAAAAGCTGGGACAATATATCGCAGTCGACCGCAAATATTCCGGCATCTACTGCAACGCGCAGATCGGTAGCCGGCTGCTGCGCAATTTCTGTCAGATAGACGCCCATGGCGAGCAGATGCTGCGCGAAGCCATGCGCAAGCTAAAACTCTCCGCCCGCGCACATGACCATATCCTGAAGGTCAGCCGGACGATCGCCGACCTCGCCGGCAGCGAAGCCATCCGATCGGACCACCTCGCCGAGGCAATACAGTTCAGAAGCCTGGACAAAGAAGGATGGGCGGGATAGCGGCGGTCCGGCAGGCCAACCACCCACCGGCGACAACCTTCGGTCAACTCCATGGTCGGATAGCCGCCCCCGGTCATATTTCCTTTGCCAACGGAAAATCAATTGGGATCTTTGTCAACCGGAAAACATAATTGGTAAAGCTCATCACATTGATGAGAACGAACAGATCCATAAGCGCCGCCTCTTTATAGCCCAGCGAATAAAATTCCTGGATCAGGGCATCGCTGACCTCTCCTTTATTTTCGATTGCCGAACGCACAACGCCATAGATCACCTGCCACTTCTTATCCGGGTGGGTACCGGCGCGGATGGCCAGCGTATCCTCTTCCTTCCAGCCAGCCTTGATCGCAGACTGCGTGTGCGACGCAAGACAGTATTCGCAGCCATTCATCTGCGAAACGATCAGATAGACCGCCTCCCGCTCACGCGCATGAAAAGTATTCTTTGCCTGTGCACGGACATACTGGGTATAAGAGCTCAACGCATTGCCGGAATACCCGATGGTTGCATAAAGATTGGGCATCATTCCGATCGACTGCCTGAACTGATCGAAGATGGCCCTTGTTTCCTCGGATACCTGCTCATACGCTGGTACTGTAAAAGATGACATATCGGAAAATTTAAGTTTGATCTACCAATCATTCTTCAGCGAAAGATTTGTCCTCTCCGGAGCCTTCGCTTCCTCCTTCCATTTGGGATCGTACCATACAAAAAAGTACAGCCAGATCGTTCTGGACAAACGCATCAGTAAAGGCTGCATCAGGACCAACAGAACACCGTTGATCCCCATCCACCAGAAAATACGGTTATCGTGCAGGGACATTCCGATAAACACCTTCCATGCAACAAATGTGGCGACACAGAGCGCCACCGAAAGAGCGTAGCTTACAAAACCAGTTCCGTAAAAAAAACCGACTTCGATCTCGAACTGCTGCCCGCAGACAGGACATTTGTCATACATGTCCATGAAATGCTTTAGCCGGTAAGGATTGCTGTATTTATATAGATTCCCCCTGCGGCAACGGGAACATTTATTGCGCAAAACGCTCCCGATAAGACTGGGTTTATGGTCGTGATGGTCATGATCATGAGATTTTGCAGCACACATATAAACGATTTTCCACAAAGTTACCACGCACACCCAGGCCCCACATTGTGCTTTTAATGACTTAAATGGTACTTTTCATCATTTCTTCCTGTTCTTCTTCCGCGAACCGCCCCCGCTGGAACCCTCAGTCCCCGCTTTGCCGCCTCCGCCGGAACCCCCAGCCCCTGCCTTGCCGGCAACCCCGCGACCTCCTGTCCCGCCGCCCGCTTTGCCCCCAGCCTTCACCGGCCCCGGCTTCCCCGACGCCGGAGCAACCTTCGGTGCAACAGCCTTCACACCCCCACCCACGACAGCACCCATGGCCAGCTTCTTATTCCCTCCAACCTCCCAGCCGGATATCCATCGCGAAAGCCGGAGCACCAGCTCGTTGTTGGCCAGATAGAACAGGAGCAGCGGCACGATCTTAAAGATAGCACGCTTGGTGGTCTCCGTCAGATTGAACATAGGGAGCGCAAAACCCATGACGCCCAGGGCAAGGTAAACAACCACTATCGCATACAACCAGAAACAGGCCTCCCTGCTAAAACGGCGGACGAAGACCAGCTCGGCCACGAAAAGCGCACTGGTGATATAGAACAGGTATCCCCACAGATGAATGGCAAAACTCCCGAACAGCAGCTTGCTGACGATATCGCCATATCGCTGCAGCAGCGGATGCCAGTCACTCAAATTCTTATTCACCAGTGTTCCGATATCATAGTGTACCGGCAGGTAGTGATTGATATACAGCTGTACCGGAAGATAATACCCCACCAGCGAAGGCAGCAAAAAGAACAACCCCGTTAGCGCCATCTTTTTCAGGACCACCCCAGCCGAAACCCTGACCCCTCCACCGACGGACCTCATACCAACAGAACCCATATCCCCCAGACCAGCAGACTCCATACTCCCCGCACCAGCGGACCCTATACCTCCCGCGACAGCGGATCCGCCCCGACCAACCATCCTCCACTGAGCCCAAATGATGACTGGAAGAAAGAGCACCACCAGGACAAGCGTTTCCGACCGGATATAAGTAGCTATCCCCAACAACAAGCCCGCAAAAGATACCGTCTCCTGGGGCCCGACCCCAACCGGTTGCGCCTGAGCGCGATCCCCCGCCCCAGCGAACGCACCCCCCGCCAAACCCTGATACAAAAAATACAACCCCACACAAAAAAAGACCATATTGCTGTAGTCGTACAGGATCATGAACGTATACGCATATATCTCTGGCGCCATCATGAACAGCAACGACAACAACCCCGCCAGCACCGGATGCAGCCGCTCCCTCAAAACATGATATAGAAAGACCGTAAACGATATAAAGACCACGCACAGCCAAACCTGCCCGAACGGAAAACCCGCCAGCTTATAAATGACCTGGAGGCTGATCAGGAAAGGCGACTTGAACTGGTTGTTCGTCGACCACAGGTCAAGCCTAAAGAACGAATTGACCATCGTCTGCTCCCGCACCGTATACTCCGCGATCGTCTCCGGCCCCGAAAGCGCATCCCGCGACGTGGGCGGCCAATAATAACAACGCCATACGCTGACAAAGATCAGAAACCCCAGAACAAGCCAGTAAGGCAGCTCATACGGCTTGACCCGGAACCGGCCGCCACCGAATGGCCTCGTAAGAACCGCAAACCCCGAACGCCGCATCCGCAGAAAGGATGGGATATTCAACAGCAGCGCCACCAGCACCAGGGCCCCTAATACCGTAGGCCCGTTGATGGTGATGTATAGCAGCTGCAGCACGAACGGTACAAAAGAAGCCACGGCGACCCCCAGCAACAGCGACAGGGTAACCATATACGCAGGCTTCAGCCTGATCCGAAACAGCGTAAGTATCCCAAACCCCGACAGCCAATAACAGACCAGTAAGAACAGGAAGAAAAGCATCGGCATGACTTACAGTATTGGTGGGTATTTTTTAAAGCCGGCCAGTATCTGCTGCAGCTGCTGGGGTGACTTGATCTCGTCGAGAGTGACCCCCTTGTTCTTGGTTATCCGGACGATAAAATTGGCTTTCCCGACGTCGGGAGAGTTGGTCCAGACCCCCTCCAGCCCGGTATAATAATAAAAGACCGCCGGCTCCGGAGCCCGGACATTATTGTAGATACGCAGCGAATCCCGGTAATAGCTGTTCGGTTCAAAAAGGATAACGGCATGAGGCATATTCTTCTTCTCGACAACCTCCTTGACCCGCATGGAGATCGTATAAACGACCCCATACCTGGCCTTCTTGATAGCCACCTCATCCCCGGTATCATCCTTTTCCTTCAGGAAATCGAACCAGTACTGGCGCGGCTTGCCATCGAACCATTCCTTATAATAGCCCGCATTCATCACGATCAGCACCAGCGCGCAGGAGGCCAGGGTCAATAAAAAGACTTTCATAATCGTCAATTTAATCCTTTTTTCCAACTCCCAGAACGGATAGGCCAACGCGATTGAATACCGCCTTGTCTACCAGGCGAAAAAGACCGACAAGCGCGTTGTAAGCCCTCATCTGCCACCCCTTTATTTGTTTTCCTCTAAAGATCGTCCCAAAAACAAACCATCCGATTATGCCCCCCAGATTATAATACCAGGTCCGCACGACGGCAAACTGTGTGGAAAGCAGCGACTCCATCGACCGGCGGCTGTACCGGCGATAGTGCCCGAGCTGCCTGTCATAGTCATTGTAAAGGAACTGGTAAGCCGGCATCAGCAGGATCAATTGCCCACCCCTGGCGAGCAAACTGTGGCAATTGGCGATCGCCAGCCCGTCATCCTGAATATGTTCAATCACATTGAGGGCGAACACCCTATCGAAACTACCCAGCAAACGGGCATACGTACGACCGAAATCTTTATCGGCAAGATCGATCTTAATGACCGCATCGATCAGCGGCTCCGAAGAGAACCTTTTTTTGAGGTAGCTGCAGTACTCGTCGCTGTAATCGCTAAGGGTCAGCGATATCCCATGCCTGACCAGCTGCGAAGAAATATTACCGATACCACTGCCCACTTCGAGGATCCGTCCTGCCATATATGGCCGTATCATCATGAATATCCAGGCATTCAGGCGATCGGCGCTCCTCATACTTTTCAAAGTGGACATTCCGGTCGCGTCCGCCGGGATAAATCGGTCCTTACTCATTGGTCATTTCGAGAATATATTATATTTCAAAATGCAATAGATCGCCCTGAACCCGTCTTTCCATCCGATCTTCTTCCCTTCAGCCGGTGTTCTGCCGTAGTACGAGATTCCAACTTCATAGATCCTGACATCCGGTACCCGGGATATCTTCGCCGTTATTTCAGGCTCAAATCCAAACCGCTGTTCCTTTAGCCGGATACTCTTGAGCATGTCGGACCTGAAGAGCTTATAGCAGGTTTCCATGTCCGTTAAATTGAGGTCCGTAAACATATTCGACAGAAATGTCAGGAACTTGTTGCCGATCGAGTGCCAGAAAAATAGTATCCGATGCGGTTGTCCGCCAAAAAAACGTGTCCCATAGACAACATCGGCATTTCCCTCTATAACTGGCCTCAGCATGATATTATACTCCCTTGGGTCGTATTCAAGATCCGCATCCTGGATGATCGTCCACTCCCCCAGCGCCTCCTCGATGCCCGTATGCAAAGCCGCCCCCTTTCCCTTATTGACCGAATGTTCAAAAAATCGGATAGGCATATCCGGGTTTTCTTCAATGTATCTTCTGATAGCTGCAGACGTCCGGTCGGTGGAGCAGTCATTTACTATGATCAGCTCCCTGCTTATTCCCTCCGGCAGCTGCACAATTTGTATCCGGTTCAGGATTAGGTGAATGGTCCTCTCTTCGTTGTATGCGGGAATAATAATAGACAAAAGCCCTTTTTGCATAGATCCAGGCAGTTGAAGTTTAGGTATTTAGCTATTTGCTATGCGATAAAGATAGGTGAATCTCCGATAACAGGAAAAATACGGCTTCGATCAGGCTATTTTCTTTGCTTCCGAAGAGGGATTGAAATGCGAGGCCTCAATGCCGCCGGCAGGGATAGGCTTATCCTTATTGAAAAGAGAAGTGAGTATAAGAAAACCCGTCTCTACCATGATCCGGACGTCGAGCATAAGGCTGACATTTCGCACATAATAGGCATCCCACTGATATCGACGGAATATGCTGGCAAATGTCGTCGCCGGCCCGCGACAGCCGCGCACCTGGGACATACCGGTAATACCAGGACGAACAAGGTTTCTGAACCTGTAGTTGGTGACGACCTCGGCAAAATCCCGCGAATCCTTCAGCATATGCGGCCTGGGACCTACAATGCTCATATGGCCCAGCAGAACGTTAACGAACTGGGGTAGCTCGTCAATACCCGTATTACGGAGGAATTTCCCGACACGCGTGACCCGCGGATCGTTCCGGACCGCCTGGCGGGTATCCGCCGCATCATTCACATACATCGTCCTGAATTTATAGCACCAGAACGTCCGACCCAGAAAACCAACCCTCTTTTGCCTGAAGAAGATCGGCCCCCTCGAATCCAGCTTGATGAGAACCATCATAACGGGAAATAACCAGGGAAATAGCAAAAGAATGACCACCGAGGCCATGATTATATCGGTGCACCGTTTGAAGACCAGGTAGCCCCGGCGAGCCTCGAGGTAATGACGGATCGTATGCGCCTTCTCATCTTCCCATTTGTGCTGATGATAAATAGTAGTTTCCAGGCTTGTCGTATTGCGCATGCTGATAGGATGATTAAATTTCTTACGGCCGTGCCGATAATGTGTGCGAAACGGACGGTGTCCGGTTAACGAATAAATAAGCTTTCTAGTCTATTCGTAAGTGGACAACCTTAAAAAACTTGCAAAAAAAGGGAATTATTTCCAATTCCTATATACCACTAAGTGGTAGTTCCGCAAGTTTTATTCAAGACTCTCAGGACAGCGCCACCACACCAATCGTTGCACCAATTAAAGAAAATTTTTCCATAATATCTTTTAAACCAGATTATTAACTGCAGATTAACACTATTCATTCCAACGGACGATGTACATTTTTAGCCCAACCGGCAAAAAAAACGCAATGTTAAAAACCAATTGATTGGAATTCCCCGCATATTGCCTTTCTATTTTTGCTTACCTTTGTAAATCAACAAGCTAAACCTAATCGATGGAAGAAAGGAAGAAACCTTCTTACGATTTCTGCCTCTTAATTCCTTATTACAATAACCTTCCCGGCCTGATCAGCTCGCTCAAGAGCATCGATTACGATTCGTTGGCATATGTCTTGCTAATTATAGATGACGGTAGCAAAGATCCGCTTCATAAAGAAGATATCCTTCCTTATCTGCCTCTACCTTTATCCATCACAATTCTGCGGCTTGGAGAAAACCGGGGTATCACCGAAGCCCTCAACACGGGGCTAAAGTGGCTCGAAGAACAGCAGTGCTGCCGGTATATCGCCAGGCTGGACTGCGGCGACCTTTGCGCGCCTCAACGATTCGTCCGCCAGGTGCAGTTCCTCGACGCACACCCGGAAGTCGCCTTGCTCGGCAGCTGGTGTGTCTTTAAGAACTTCAGTACGGGCGAATCCTATCGCTACATTACCCCTACAGAATATAAAAGCATTCTGAAAGAAATGCATTTCAGGAATGTTTTTATCCACCCTACCGTCATGTGGCGGGCTGCAACTACAAGGGAAATAGGGGTTTACCCTGAAAATTTTCCCCATGCCGAAGATTATGGCTTCTTTTATGAAATAATTTCTAAAGCCGAAGCCGCGGTTTTGCCGGAAGAGCTTGTCATATGTGAGATCAACCCGCGGGGAATTTCCCTGCACTACCGGAATGAACAGCTGAAGAGCCGTATAAAAGTGATCAGGCAATATGGAAACAATTGGCTACTTCGCCTTATCGGGGTATTGAAATTATCGTTTTTACTGGTTATTCCATATAAAATGATACTGGAAGTTAAAAAGCTGGCATACGGAATTAAACATAATGACGTTAAATAGGTCAGAATTGCGCTGAAATAAATTAAAAGTTAATAAATACGAACGCTTGCCGTAGGAAAGATTTAAAGAAATCGTATTTACTGACACCTTATCAGAAAAACCGATGAAAATAGTACATGTTGTCGAACCTTTTGCCTCTGGAATTGCCACGTTCGTGAGATCGTTGGTAGAGAACTTACAGGACGATCTGCATATTATTGTACATGGCGAACGTCAGCATCTGATGACCTCAGCCGAGGTAAAGCAACGCTTTCCCAAGGGTAACGTTCGCTTTATACGTTGGAAATCAGCCCAAAGGGAAATAAACTTCCGCAAGGACACTGCCGCCTTCATGGAACTGTATACCATTCTCAAAAGGCTCAAAAAACAGGTTCATATCGACGCTGTGCACCTCCATTCCTCGAAAAGCGGCTTTCTCGGACGAGTCGCCTGTCGCATGGCTGGCATAAACACCGTCATCTATACCCCCAACGGAGCCCCCTTCTTTGTCGGCAACAGCTCTTTCAGCAATTTCCTCTACAAACAGCTCGAAAGAATAGGATCCATCTTCGGCGGGCGTGTAGTCTGCTGCAGCCCTTCCGAGCTGAAAGCTTATAATGCAATAGGAATAAAAGCTTTAAATATTAATAATGGCGTTGATATAGAAGAGCGCCCCAACGGCCCCCTACCGCGCCTGAGCCAGTCGGATAAATCAGATCAAAAGAGCCGGCCGGACCTCAAACCGGGCAAGTTCCGCATCGTAACCAGCGGCCGTATCGAAGATCAAAAAAACCCCGCTCTCTTCAATTCCATAGCAAAATACTTTGAAGAATTTCACGACTTCGAGTTTCTTTGGATCGGGGAAGGTGCGGACAGAGACAGGCTGACCGCCAGGAATATCGTCATTACTGGTTGGTTATCAACAGAAGACACCAAGTCCCTGATCGCTGATTCCCAGGTTTATCTCTCTACTTCCATCTTCGAAGGACTGCCCTTCGCAGTACTCGAAGCCCTGGCTCTCAAAAAGCCAGTATTGCTCACCGACTGCGTCGGCAACCGGGACATCGTCAACAAACGACTCAATGGGGACCTGTTCACGACTGAGGACGAGGCTATTGTAAAGATTCTTCAATACCATAATAACCGCGACATGCTCCAGATCATGGGAGAATACTCCCAGCAGCACTGTGAGCAGGAATTTGATGTATACTCGACATTTACATCATATAGAAGCCTATACAAAAGTTAATAAGACGTTACTCTGTCCGTTAATATTGATTTTATTGGTCTTTTGAACGAGAAACCTAATAAATTTGCGGAAATGTATTCTGTGATCGACAACAATGAAGATAAGGACCTCGAATTGCACTCAATCCATGTAAGCCTCGAAAAGATAAAGGCCTATATGGAAAATGAGATAACATTCAAACAGGACCTTATCGGAAAACAGGAAGATCAGATCCGCCAGCTCAAGGCACGCCTTGAAGAAAAGGACGCCCTCATCCAACGCCTCGAAGGCCAGCTCCTGGAATGCCGCCAGACCAACGAGGGAACCCGACAGCTCATCAACAAGCTCCTCAGCGATATCAGCGGCTATCAGAAAGACGTCGAATGGTACAAACGAACCTTCGAAAAAAGAAGCCTGTTAGGTACGATCCGGCAAAAGCTGTTCAACCGGTAAGTCAGTTTCAATCCCTAACAACTCTTATTTGGTTTTACCGTAGAAAACCATTTTTAAGGTTTTCAATTTCAACGCTCATGAACGAATACATTCTGATTAGTAACGTATATGTCAACCCGAACGTTCAGGAACCCAATTTAAATTCTGACCAGGACGAAGAGATAAGTTATATCCTGAATGTTTTAGAAAATGCCACCGACCTCTCTACCGGCTCCGAAGAGCTGGCCAGCCATATAAAGGACTGGCCTTCCCTGTATCACTTACATTCCAAAAGGGTCAACCTCCTCCGGCCACTGGAAGAGTTTTTACGGGAGAGATCGATCCTCGAGATTGGTTCAGGCTGCGGCGCCATCACGCGCTACCTCGGGGAGATCGGCTGTTCTGTCACGGCGCTGGAAACCGATTTCCTGAAAGCCCGGACCACCGCCAGCCGATGCAGAGACCTCTCCAATGTAAAGGTGGTATATGACAGCTTGCTGAATTTTCCGAAGTCCGAACAGTTCGATGTAATTACTCTGATTGGCGCACTGGAACATGCCCACCTATATTCGGGCGGAGAAGATCCAATAAAAGCATTGCTCGATAAGATAACCCCACTGCTCCGACCCGAGGGCCTTCTCCTTATCGCCATCGAGAACAAGCTGGGGCTAAAATACTGGGCAGGCGCCCCTGAAGACCACACCGGCCAGGCCTATCTCGGCATCGAGAACCGCTATACACCGTCTTCCACTCTTACTTTTGGAAAAAAGGAGCTGCTCGATTTACTGGGAACCTGTGGCTTCAAAAACACCACCTTCCTTTATCCCTTCCCGGATTATAAAATTCCGGACTCAGTGGTTACAGGCAAAGGACTGCAGACAGCAGCGTTCAGCGTGCCCATGCTCCTGCTGGAAAATTTCGAATACATTCAGTCCGAATACTATTCCAACCATTTCTCAACTTCTCTGGCAGCTGTAGAATTGGATAAGAACGGACTGCTGGCCGAATTCTCCAATTCCTTCCTCGTAGCCGCCGCCCCCACCGAATTGCCGAATATTGTCCCGACCGATCTGCTGGCAGTACGATACAACTCTCAGCGAAGAAAAGAATATCAAAAGATCAATACATTCCGCGAGAAAGACGGGGAGATTGTCGTCGAAAAAAGCCGACTCCATTATCAGTCACCCGTCCCGGGGGGACCAATCCGGAACTTGCTGACCAGGGAACCTTATTTCAAAGGACGCTTAATGCTATTCGACGCCATAAAGGTCGTTTCCGAAAAACAATGGACGCTGCAAAGTCTTTCCAAATGGGCCCGATCCTATTTTGATATCTTAAAAGAAGTCGCAACCGAACAGAACGACCAACCCATGCTCGACGGGAAATATATGGACCTGACCCCATTTAATATCGTTTTGGACGATAAGAATGAGGCCCATATCTTCGACCAGGAATGGATTTACCCCACTCCTCTTCCTTTGGGCTATGTCTTCTTCAGGGGGATCAACTATAGCCTGGGGGCCATTTCTTTCTTCGATATCCCTGCTGAAGAAACGTCAGAAGATATACTCCAGCTTACTTGCGCCTTGTATCAGCAATTCCTACCGCTTGATGACAATACCGTCGCTAACTACAGAAACATTGAGATCGATATGTTGTCTGGCATTGGCACCAACGGTTACGTCCCCTTCCAGCCAGCCCCCATCAAGATCCGGAAAGAATCCCTGGTAGAAAAGCAGGTCCTTCGGCTTCAAGAGGAAAAAGATCAGACCCAGACCGGATTAAAAAGCCAGATCGCAGAGCTGGAGAGCAACATCGCCAATATTCGCCATGAGAACCACCTGAATGAAACCGGACTCAAAAACCAGATCCATCAGTTGCAGATAAACCTCGCCCATATCCACCACGAAAGCTTCCTGAAAGAGGCCGAGCTTGAGGCCCTGCAAAATATATCAGCCCGCCAGCAGCCTTCTTTGCCTGGGCTGGAAAAATTCTCAAGCCTGGTAAACCATCTTTCCAATCTGGTTGCCAATTTTCAGCCGCCGCCACCCGCTACAAAGCCCCCCCCTGCATCAGAAGCAGACGCCATCGCTTCCCTCAACCAAAAGATCACAGACCTTCAAAATGACCTTCTCTGGTACAAAAGAACATACGAAGAAAGAAGCTTACTCGGAACGATCAAGCAAAAAATATCATATAAAATTTCCAAATAAACCCATTAGTTTCCGTATGTTTGAAAATTAGCCCTGCGCCGGGCCGACCTATTACCCCTTATAACGGCTATGGAAAATAACCATTCGTTCTCAGAACCAACGCTAAACGATGATGGCGGAAAACCCGAATTTATTTCGGTCGACTCGCTCCGGCTCGAACTCGAGCTTCTCAAGAACGACTATAAAAGATTGCTTATCGAATTGTTTGAAAAAAAAGAACTTACCAATCTCCAGAACCGGACCATCGAAGAATTACAGACTTCCATCTCGAGCCTGATGCAGTCCATGGAAAGAATATCCCGCAGACGTGACAATCTCGCCACCGTACATGATCAGTTGAATGACGACCTCAAAAATAAGGACATTATCATTTCCGAGCAAGCCAGGAAGATCCGAAGCCTGTATGACCAAATCGACTCCCTAAATATACAACTCTCAGAAATATATGCTTCCGAGGGATGGAAATTCCTCTCGGTCCTTTATAAGATCCGCAATACTATTTTACCGGTGGGTTCACCCAGGCAGCAGAAGATAAAAAAGATCGTCAACCGTATTCGTGGTAAAAAAAATGACAACATCCCGATTAAAGATCATTCCAGACAGAAAGAGTTCTCATTAGCTGACCCCATTTCCTTTGAGCCATTTGAATTCCCTTCCTTTCCAAGACCCCGGGTGTCCATCGTTATCCCCGCTTACAACGGCTGGGCGATCAACTATAGCTGCCTTCGCTCCATTTGGGAAAACACCGAAGGCGTCAGCTATGAAGTCATTTTTGCCGATGATGTCTCAACAGACGAAACACAAAATGTCTCCAGCTATATCAAAAATATCCGTCACATACGGAATGATTCCAACCTGGGCTTTCTTAAAAATGCCAATCACGCAGCAAGCTTCGCTCAGGGAGAATTTATCCATTTCCTGAACAATGATACAAAAGTAACCCCCGGATGGCTAAGCTCGTTGGTAGAGCTTATGGATAAGGACCCTGCCATCGGAATGACCGGTTCCAAGCTGGTCTACCCCGACGGCCGCCTGCAGGAAGCCGGCGGCATTATCTGGCAGGATGCATCCGGATGGAATTATGGTCATAAACAGGACCCGGACGCACCTGAATACAACTACGTAAAGGAAGTAGACTATATTTCCGGAGCCAGCATCCTGGTCAGAAGACCGCTGTGGGAAGAGCTGGGAGGTTTCGACACTCTATATACGCCGGCCTATGCCGAGGACTCCGACCTGGCTTTTGCAGTTCGCGAAAAAGGTTTTAAAGTTGTCTATCAACCACTGTCCAAAGTCATTCACTACGAAGGGTTTTCACACGGCACAGAAGTCGCTCCAAAAGAGGGGAGTAATATCAAATCATATCAAAAGATCAATAACGATAAGTTTTCCGAAAAATGGCATGCTGTTCTGCAACGCCAGTTCGGGAATGGCGTAAATCCTTTCTGGACGAGGGACCGCAGCCACGGCAAGCCCACGATCGTCGTAATAGATCATTATGTACCCCACTTTGATAAGGACGCGGGATCAAGAACTACCTTTCAGTATCTTCAGCTCTTCACCGAATTGGGTATGAATGTCAAGTTCATTGGTGACAATTTTTATCGGCATGAACCCTATACTACGGTCCTGCAGCAAATGGGAATCGAAGTGCTGTATGGCAGCTATTATGTTGAGAACTGGCAAAAATGGCTAAAAGAAAATGATCAGTATATTGATTATATTTTCTTGAACCGCCCGCATATCTCCATAAAATATATCGATTTCCTCCGGGAAAATATGCGCGGAAAACTCTTCTACTATACACATGATCTGCATTACCACAGAGAGCTGATGGAGTATGAGGTCACCCGACAACCTGAAAAATTAGCATCAGCCAGCCAGTGGAAGGCTAGGGAATTCAGGATTTTTGCGGACGTAGATGTAATTCTGACTCCGAGCAGCAAAGAAAAAAAGATCATTGGGCGCGAATTTCCCGGAAAGCCGGTCGAGGTGATGCCTGCCTTTTTTTACCCCTCTGTAAATGAGCCCATCACTAATTTCCTGGACAGGAAGGATCTTCTTTTTGTGGGCGGGTTCACGCATAAGCCTAATCTCGACGCCGTACTGTGGTTTGTAAATGACATACTGCCCATAATCAGGAAACGAAACCCGAACATTCGCCTGATCATTGTCGGATCGAACGCACCGGATAATATAACCAGTCTCCGGTCCGAACATATCGATGTCAGGGGATTTGTCACCGACGAAGAATTGGATCAACTTTATGGCAGCGTTCGCCTTGCCGTCATTCCTTTAAGATTCGGAGCCGGCTTGAAAGGGAAAACGGTAGAAGCCTTATCAAAAGGATTACCCATTGTATCCACTTCATTCGGCATTGAAGGGCTGGAGGATATTGGAGATCTCGCCTCCGCCTATGACAATGCCGGCGCCTTTGCAGAAGCCGTCGTATCCTTATACGACGATATTGCTAAGCTGGAGGCCATAAGTATAGCTTCCGCCGCTTATTCGCAAAAAAAATTTACAAAAAGCTCCGCGGCGGAATTTTTCAAAATGCTTTTCACTCTATAAATTATTCAAATGCTCAGAAAATTATTTTCCGGCAGTCAAAAGGCGGATGCCTCAGTTCCGAAACTAGTTGAAAAACTAATAAACACCAACACTGCAAATAATTTTGAAAAAATAAACTGCCTTTTTTGTAATTCAAGGAACGCAATACCCTTTAGCTCCCGGGCAGATATAGTCACCTGTTCCGCCTGCGGAGTGGTTTACCTTAGAACACGCCCCACACCGGCAGCCATGTATGAGATATACCAGGCATACGCCAATGAAACCTCACACATGCGCCCACCAGATAATATCGCCGCCGCAAAAACAGCAGGCTTACGGAGAAAGACATTTGTAGACGAGGTAATTAGCTATACTACCAATATTAACAAGGGTACCTGGCTGGACGTTGGCTGCGGATGGGGTGCCTTACTGGATGAAGTGCGGGATCGTGGCTATGCACCAAAAGGCATCGAGCTCACAAGGAATTGCCTTGATTTTGCGACTATGCAACTTAATATCCCTGTATCGAACTCACAATTACTGGATGCCAGAATAGATAACAACTCTTGCTCGCTGGTCAGCATGGTGCATGTATTCGAACACCTGCCTTACCCGCAACCAACACTTAAGAAAATATATGACATCCTTGAAGAAGGAGGGATGTTCTGCGGCATCGTTCCCAATATCGCTTCCTTTTGCTCCGAACATATGAAGGATAATTGGGTCTGGCTGGATCCAACGCATCATTATGTGCATTATTCACCAAAGACACTCAATATGGTCCTCAGTAAGGCAGGATTCACCGTTGAAAAAATGTATACAGCCATCGGTGATTACAATCGTGAAGAAGTCATTGAGTGTATTTCCAAAAACTTACCTGGTGCGTCGACCCGCGAATTGGCGATACAGGCAATTCCCGGTCTGGAGGCTGATGGAAAGGGTGAAGAGATAAGATTTTTTGCCCGTAAATGATAAAAAATAACCTCCTAAACTATGCTAACGGATAAGAACAAGATACTATATAACGCCGGCCCGTACCTTTTCCTACTGCTCGTTGCTACCGCTCTGCTAAGCCCCATTCTGTTGAAGCAAACATCTTTTCTCATAGGGGATGAGAATCGGCACCAGACTTATTCATTCCTGCATAAGTTGTGCACTTCCATACACCATGGGTATTTACCTATCTGGGACGGCAATACATATGGAGGAAAGAATTTCCCTGGCGAATTTCAAGCCGGCATCTTTTATCCGCTGAATATTTTGTTCTGCCTCTTATTCGGTTCTGCCGATGGCATCGATCCCTATTACCTCGATTTATTGATCGTCCTGCATTTCTTTATATGCGTGATCGGTATGTACGCCCTGTCCAGGGTATTAAAATTATCCCGAACAGCCTCAATCGTAACCGCTCTTGTTTTCACTTTTACCGGAGTAATTTCCGAAAGAGTGGATTCGCAGGCCAACATTTTTTATAGTCTCTGCCTGATGCCCTGGCCAATCTACTTCCTCAGTAAATACTACTTTGTTCAACGTCGAAAAAAATACCTTGTTTTTTCCGGCCTGATAGCCGGGATGCAGATAGTGTCCGGACATATGCAGCCTTTTTTTCATACCCTAGTGATCTGCGGCATCATGATCCTTGTTTACGAATATCAAAACCGGAATACCTGGAAGACCTATTTCAGCTCCATATCGATAAACTTCCTCCTTATTGTTGCAGTCGCCTTTATCATCTCATTCCCTCAGCTTTATTATTCATTCGAATACATGAGCAGCTGTTACAGATGGGTCGGTGCTGATCATGCACTCGTGCCGGGAGAAAAAGTCCCCTTCAGCGTGTACGCATATGTCAATATCATAAAGCCTTCAGATATAGCGAACATGATCGGGAGAAATTATAACAGGCCGGCAGATGATAACAATATCTACATAGGCATATTGCCTCTTTTTCTTTTTTTAGTTTATGCAATAAAGAGCCGCCGCCTCAGCCTCCCGAAGGAGAATATCCTTTTAACAAGATTCCTGTTCATTCTCATCGCAGTAGGTATTGCAAGCGTATTAGGATATCTGACCTTCTTTTGTGCCATATTATGGGAAATCCCGTTCGTAAACACCATCCGGGAATTAGGCAGATATTCTATCCTTTTAGGTTTCTCTTTTTCAATTCTTGCCGGTTTGGCGATCACCCATATCCTGGAATTGGGAAAATCTCTATTCCAGAATCTCCCCAAAACGAAATTTTATGTTTTGCTGGCCCTGACAGCTACCGCCTTATATTGGGTGATCTTTCAATCAGCCCTGATCGAACGCCAGGTCTCCATTGCTTTTTTAGGCGCCTTCCTGTTCTTTTTATTGCTGATGCGCTTTCCCAAAAAGACGCTGATCTATACTACTCTGCTCGCCGTTGTCCTGGTTGACCTCTATTTGAACCACATAGATTACAAACCGGCAAACACTGCCAATTACCCCACTACCTTTTTCAGGCGGACCAGAATGATCGATTCTTTGGAAAAGACCTATGGGAAATACAGGGTCGCCTTCGAAATACAGAACAACGATTCTCTCAGACGCAACATCGGGGACATTTTTAATATACAGACAAAATTAGGATACTGCGCTACGATGAATATGCGATATGATGACTATTTAGCTTCTGATTGGGGTCTTAATTCGGAAGTGCTCGATCTGCTGAATGTCAAGTATATCGTCACCGATAGACTTATGGACAGTACATTTACTTATGTGGATTCAATGCCCAATACCTATCTCTACGAAAGAAAAAATTGCTATCCCCGTGCCTATTGGAAAAGCCAGATAGGCAGACCGGGAAGGGACGTCGAGAAAGAAAATGCAGAGAATATCCGGCAGCTGATCTACTCCGATCTTTATCAGAGAACAGAAGTGAATTGCTTAACTTCCGATACCCTTATCTTTGCTGAGAATTACTATCCCGGATGGAAATGTTATGACAACACCAAAGAAATTCCCATCAAAATGCCAACCATTAAAACTCATCCTCCTCTATTCCGGGCAATTGCTCTCGATAAAGGACATCATATTATAGAATTTAAATACGCCTCCTTATTTCGTTGGCGTTAAATCATGCTTATTTTGAAGAAATGGATAAGGAGAAGAATAAAAACTTTTTAATAACCGGAGCAGCCGGTTTTATCGGCTCTCATTTAGCGGAGAAATTATTAGCGGCAGGTTATAAAGTCACCGGATTAGACAACATGGACGGGTTTTACGCTAAAGAAATAAAGGAAAAGAACCTTGAGATTCTATTAAGTAATGAAAATTTTCTATTTCACGAAATTGATATTTGCAATTTCCGCCAGTTACAAACCCTTTTTTCCCAAACCCAATTTGATACGGTCATCCATTTAGCCGCTAGAGCAGGAGTAAGACCTTCAATTGAAAACCCTGCGGATTATTATAATGTAAATGTATCCGGCACTTTGAATATTCTTGAGTGCATGAAAGATCAAAATTCCCGGAACCTGGTTTTTGCATCTTCCTCTTCTGTGTATGGCAATAATGGAAAGACGCCCTTTTCAGAGACCGACAACGTAGATTATCCCATTTCTCCTTATGCAGCCACAAAAAAGGCCGGAGAACTTCTGGCTCATACGTATTTCCATTTATACAAGATCGATATAATCAATTTGCGCTTTTTTACGGTATATGGCCCAAGGCAAAGACCGGATCTGGCTATTCATAAATTTTTTAAGCTTTTGTACACCAATCAACCCATTGACGTCTATGGGGATGGTAGTACAGGAAGAGATTACACATATATAGCAGATATCGTTCAGGGTATCGAAAGTTCGATACATTATTTAGACAGGCATGAGAACGTTTTTGAAGTTATCAACCTGGGAAATAGCAGTCCGGTAAAGCTTTCTGAACTGCTTGACACAATTGAGAATATCACGCAAAAGCATTTTATTAAAAAGCATTTCCCTATGCAAAAAGGAGATGTAGACCTTACCTTTGCAGACATTGAAAAAGCAAGAAAATTACTTAACTATCAACCCCAAACAACAATACAGGAAGGTTTAAAGCTGTTTGAAAGCTGGTTTGTAAATAAAAAAGAAAAGAACTACTAATGCCATACCTATCCGTCATATTACCCATCTATAACGAAGCGCAAGGCATCCCCGAATTATTTCAAGAGTTAGATGACGCAATACAACAATATGATTATGAAATAATTGCAGTAAATGATGGCTCCAGGGATGATTCGTTTAAAGTGCTCAGGCAATTTGCAGAAAAAAACCCCAGGATCAAGGTCATAGATTTTAAGATCAATAGCGGGCAAACGACGGCCATCAACGCGGGTATTCAGCATTCGCAGGGAGAAGTGATCATTCTGATAGATTCAGACCTGGAAAATTTCCCTTCGGACATTCCCTTGCTGATCAACAAGCTAAACGAAGGATACGACGTGGTCAGCGGCTGGCGGCGGGATAGATGGAAAGGGCAGTTCTTGACGCGAAAGCTGCCCTCTTTGTTAGCTAATTCACTGATAAGCAAAGTATCGGGTGTTAAGCTCCACGATTACGGCTGTACGCTTAAGGCCTATAGGAAAGAGGTCATATCGGAAATAAAGCTTTATGGGCAAATGCACCGGTTCATCCCTGTATATTGCAAGTGGCAGGGTGGAAAAGTGACTGAAATGCCGGTCCGGTACCAGCCCCGTAAATACGGTAAAAGCAATTATGGCATTGCCCGGACCGGAAGAGTAATTCTGGACCTGGTCGTGATCCGCTTTCTCGATAGGTATATGCAGCGCCCCATTCACTTTTTTGGCCAGGCAGCTTTTTACTCTATCCTGATATCCATACTTTCATTCGCCCTGGCTATGTACTTTAAGCTGACCCATCAAAAAGATTTTATACAAACCCCATTGCCTATTATTACGGCGATGTTCTTCATTGTAGGTATCCTGATGATCTTGCTGGGAGTGATCGCCGAAATGGTCATGCGGATCTACTACGAAAGCCAGAGCAAAGGTACTTACATGATTAAGAACAAGATCAACTTTTAAACGCGTTATAAATTCAATATACTAAATGAGAGATGCAAAAACAGCCCAGGCCTTTTCCACTTCATGGAATAATCTTCCACAGGGATCAGTATATACGCATGACCAGTTTGTAGACTGGTTCGAGCCGCTGACCGAAAATGATATCCGCGATAAGAATGTCCTTGAGCTGGGCTGTGGCAATGCCAGCCTGCTGGTGCACGTTACCAAATGGCAGCCCAAAAAACTAATAGGCGTTGACCTAGGCGACAGTGTTCTGTCGGCCAATACTAACATGCAGCAGACGGGATATAAAAGTTATGAGATCGTTCAGGGCGACCTCGTTACCTATCGCGCTCCCGAAAAATTCGATGTGGTATACTCCATCGGCGTTTTGCACCACCTGAAAGCACCTCACGAAGGCGTTCAGTCGGTAATCCAAAATACCCGCCCCGGCGGCAACTTTCACTGCTGGGTATATGCAAAAGAAGGGAATGCGGTCATCCGCTACATCGTAGACCCCATCCGCAAGATCGCATCGCTCCTGCCCTGGTGGTTCAACAAATATCTCATCGCAACGCCACTGTCTTTCCTATACTTTCTATACGCACACTTTATCGTGGCGCTAAGGCTGAAATTCATGCCGCTGTATCATTATAGCCAGTGGATTTGCAAGCGGAACTTTTTGTTCTTCCGCCACGTGGCCTTTGATCAGCTGGTAACCCCTCAAACAGTTTATATCGACAGAAAGACGATCGAATCGTGGCTAAGCACAAACCCAAAGATCGACAAGCTTTCCACCTACATTATTTTTCGCAATGGTAACTCCTGGAAATTCGGAGGTAAAACTATTTAAGCTATGTGCGGTATTGCAGGCTTTACAGGATGGGGTGACGAACAGATCGCCCGGAATATGATAAAGGCCATCAACTACAGGGGGCCCGATTCCACAGGCGTGTACGCTTACGGAGATTTCTCGTTCTCATTCGCGCGACTGGCCATAATCGATCTCCGTCCGGAAGGCAACCAGCCGATGATCAGCGCAGACAAACGCTTCATCATCGTATTCAACGGAGAGATCTACAATTACCAGAGCCTTCGAAAAGAGCTGGAACCGCATTATACTTTTCAGTCCCTTTCGGACACGGAAGTATTGCTCAACCTGTATGCCCGCGATGGAATAAACATGCTGCAAAAAATTACCGGCATGTTCGCATTCGCGATCTATGATCTCGAGAAAAAAGAGCTTTTTGTAGCCCGCGATAGAATGGGCAAAAAACCGTTCTATTACACCACTACAAAGGACAGCTTTGTATTTGCATCCGAGTTGAAAGCCATTCTTCAGCACCCGTCCGTAGAAAAAAAGCTGAATATCGAAGCGGTCAACCAATACCTTACGTTTGACTACGTCCCCACTCCCAGCAGTATCGTACAAAATGTGTTCAAGCTGGAAGCCGGGCATTTCATGGTAGTACAGGATAATAAGATCGTAAAAAAACAACCTTACTGGGAGCACGATTTTTCCAAACATAGCACGATATCCTTTCCTGACGCCGTTCAACGCCTGGATGTCTTAATGAACGATGCGGTGAAAAGCCGGCTGGTGAGCGATGTACCACTCGGGGTATTTCTTAGCGGCGGTCTCGACAGCTCGGCAGTGGCTTATTATGCTCAAAAGAACTCTGACCGGCAGATCAAAACATTTTCAATCGGCTTCGACAATAAAAGCTACGATGAGGCCTCTTATGCCTCACAGGTGTCGAAACATCTGTCCACCGATCACTACATGGAAGTCCTGTCCGCCCAGCAAACACTGGACCTGATAGACGAGATACTTCCCCTGGTGGATGAGCCATTCGCCGATGCCTCCCTGATACCTACTTACTTTTTATCAAAGTATACCCGGCATTTTGTTACCGTTGCACTTGGCGGCGATGGCAGCGACGAGCTGATGGCCGGCTATCCTACCTTTATTTCTAATTATTTCAAGGGCCCGTTCGCCAGTCTTCCAAAGCCGGTTATCAAAATAATGATGGCCTTCTTTGAAAAGACACTGAAGAAAAGCGATAAGAATATCAGCCTGGATTTTAAGATATCCCAGTTTCTCAGAGGATTTTCCGGCGCCGCGAACCATATCCATCAACTATGGCTGGGCAGCTTCATACCCGAAGAAAAGAAAGCGCTTTTCCTTCCTGAAGTATACTCCTCACTGACGGATAGATCCGGGCTGGGTATTATCGACAGCACTTTTAAAAGGGCACAGTCAGATTGGAGCGATTTTGAAAAGACAAGCTATTATTACTATCAAACATACCTTCAGGACGATATTCTGGTGAAAGTGGACAGGGCAAGCATGTACAATTCCCTCGAGGTCAGAGCGCCGTTCCTGGATACCAATGTGGTTGAATTCCTGAACTCCCTGCCGAAGAATTATAAGCAGAAAGGCATGGAGAGCAAGTATATACTGAAGAAGATGATGGAAGGCAAATTGCCGGACAACATTATCTATCGACCTAAAAAAGGATTTGGTATTCCTCTTTCTCATTGGATCAGACACGAACTAAAAGATTCTATACGGGAAACATTGTTTGAAAAGGATGATCTGTTCAGCCATGCCTTCGTCGAAAAAATGTTTTCCGAACATCAATCGCAAAAGGCAAATCACCGGAAATTGATCTGGAACCTGTTTGTACTAAAAAAGTACCTAACATACAACAACCTATAAGAATGCTAAACAATAGATCACGTAGCGATCGCTTCATAAAAGAGGGACTTGGCTACGTATTGATTGCGATTGGATTTATCCTCTACGTTGTTTACGTTAAAAAAGCCTTTCACGATGTCCCATGGATGGATCAGGTGAATTTATTCGCAACCAAGATCCCGGATTTCTACAAGGGCCATGTCCCCCCATCTTCAGCAGTATATGAACAGCAGTATCAACTCTTCCCTTCCATTATTATTGCAAATTACCTGAATGCGCGGTGGTTCAGCCTCGACAACCGGTATTTCGTCACTGCCCTCATGCTGGTTGTACTGATAACGATCCTTTTATTCTATAGAAAATTCAACTACCTGTTCGATGCAAAGCAAAAATGGCTGTATGCGGCGATCCTGGTAGTCTTCCTCTTCAACCCGATCCGCTGGGAGGACATACTGGCCAGCGATTTTGGGGTTTTCCTGATCGCCTATTCGCTATTAAATGTTTCACTCGTCTATTATTCACACCGCTATTATTTCGGAGAAGAGAACGATCAAAAGAAAGCCAGAGCTTTTATGGCAATCTTTATCATATTAAGTATCATCAATTCGATCGACAACGGCGGATATTTTCTACCATATCTCTGCTCGTCCTTGCTCCTGGCCGGCATCAATTTTTTTGCCTTTAAAAATGTGATCATTAAGAAACGCTGGTGGCAGATAACAGGGCTTACCTCATTTTTTATCGCTTTTACGGTTTTCATCGATAACTATCTCCGGGATAGGATTTTCGGAGCGGATGGTGGATCGGGATATTCCTCCAGCTTTGTGAACCTGCTGCTTCACTCGCCAGGATTTGTTGTAAAATTCTATTTGAACAGCAACACAGGAAATTTTTTCACCTTCGAATTGTACGACCATTATGAATCTCTAAGACCACTGGTGCCTTTCCTGGGAGCGCTTGCACTATTGCTCTATGGCGTCTGTATCTATCAATACATCCGGTATAAACAAAAACACCAGCTCTTTTTCATCCTCCTGATCTTCGTGACACTCAGCTATTATTTCTTTATCCTTGTGGCCCGCTCAGTCCTAAGTAACGGAAATGTGTATTACGGAGCCAGCTCGAGATATGGAGCGACAACATTGTTCGGCATGGTAGGCGTTTGCTCGGCCATTCTGCTTTTTAAAAATAATCTCCTGAAGTACTTATCGCTGGCAGGCGCAGCTGTGCTTGTTGTCGTTGCGGTGATATCCTCTTACAGTCAATACAAAGTGGCACCTTATAGAAAAGTGGCTATGCATAATATGGAAGTGGCGCTTAAAAAGGATACCAATCTTTACCTCCTCCAGGCGCACTCCGTCGAAAAAGCTCATGCGGCCAGGGCATTCATGATCGCTCATGACCTGGGAGTTTTTAAGCCCCGCGAAAAAATAACCACTTATACCATCGACCAGGGCAATATCAATGCATTTGACCACGACGGCCTATACGATATCGAACGTTCGGACAATGACTCCTGGCAATGGACAAACGGAGAATCCCAGATCATCCTGCCCAATCTCCTGCCGACAACCAACAAGCTCGATCTGACAGTCAGCTGCTATATGCCCAACGGCGACACCGCCCGGGTGATCCTCAACGACGATCTCTCTCCTGTAGCTATCAACAAGACCGACAACGGATTCAAATATACCTTTACCCTTTCGAGACCAACGGTATTGTACCGGATACGCCTGTTCGCCAAATCCATGGTTCCTCATGAAAAAGACCCCGGTAATCCGGACCTGCGACGACTGGGTTTCATGTTCAAGGGCATCAAATTTGAAAGCCTCTAAATAATAAAACCTGCGTCTCGCTAACATCGGATCACCCAAAGACCAGCATGGTCGTCATTCAGGAAATCGAAGAAAAAAGCAGTAAACTTGCAAAAATCATGCGTTGATGGACTCCCCTGTCTGCACTCTTTTCTTTCATAATTACTATGGCGAGCATGAGTCATGGATAAAGCTTTTTTCGGAAAGCTTCCGGGTTCCATTTGTCCTTTGCTATAATATAGTGGAGGATAGCATCTACAATCTCGACTTCGACCGGTCGAAAATGGATCTGCTTCAGGAGGCAGCATCCGGTCCCTGGCTGAAGCAGCTGATCTTCCGCCGCTCACCCAACCTGGGAAAGGATATTGGCGGCAAGCTTGTGTTAATGGATGCCTGGTTAAGGGAAGGGAATACAACTGACTATCATATTTTTTTACATGACAAAAAAAGTCCACATAAAATTCAGGGCAAAGAATGGCAGACCAAGCTGTTTCGGATCATAGAACCTTCTTTTACGGAAGAGGCATTGACCGCTTTTAAGCGGAATAAACAGACAGGTATTGTTGCCGGAGCAGATACCATAAATAACGAATACAGCAATTCGCTGGGATCTTATGTCAGTCATAACCGCGATCTTCTGCAAACCTTACAATCCAAATTTTCCATCGACACCACCGATCACCGGTATGTCGCTGGCACCATGTTCTGGGCCAGGTCGGCGCCCCTTTTGGACTTCTTCCGAAAGCATCCTCCTTTGGATATACGCAAAAGCCTGGAAAAAGGGAATATCATGGACGAAACAGGCGGAACAGTCACCCACGCCTGGGAAAGACTATTAAGCTGGCTTATCTTTACGCAGGGTTATACGATAAAAGGTATCTAATGATCAACCGGATCTTTTTACTATCGGAGCAGACATATTCGGAAGAGCCGGAGGAAAACATCTATTATGTTATTATAGCCAACCCTTTAACCCAGGGATCACTGGACAATGCATACCAGTCAATAGCAAACACTCCCGTACAAGCCCTGGGCCTGGCCCTGGAAGTCAAAGCCCCCCTTCCGGACGCCGCCATTCGCCTGGCCGCAGCAGCTTGTTTTTTACCCTCCTGCTTGCGCATCGATGGCCAACCGCTTATCCTGCTCACCGGGGCGTCTCCTCAATTACTCGAGCAGGCATCAAGCTCACTAAAGGCCTACCTCGGTCTGCAAGGACTCGGAGACTGCCAAATTCATCGTCTCTCTCTTTCAGGCCTTGAACCACGCCAACCGGGACATGACACCGTTCAACTGTTCGAATCGCCGCAATCACTGGCCCGCCACTACACTGCTATGCTCACCGGTGATCGGTACGATGGCAATGATCTCTTCTTTTATTCTTCCTCCCCGGAAACTCTGCAGACAGCTCTCACGATGCTCCGACAGATCGACAATAAGTTCGTGCAGGATTTCCCCGCACTGGCAGGCCTCATCCAAGCCAACCAACACCTGGAAGGTCAGATAAGGTCCCTCCAAAAACAGCTGGATTCCATCCGGACAGAACTGGCGCATCAAAAACAATACGTGGAAGTCCTCCGATCCAGCCATGCGACAAAAGAGCTGCAGGACTATTACACCAACGAATACGAAATTTTACCTCTTTGGTTCAAACGCCTCGGCCATCTCGTGAAAGTCCTCACCGGAAAACGTACCTTTCGCTCATTATTTAGAGACGACGTAAAAAAATATAAAGATTGAACTACTGGCTCCTTACCACGGAATATCCCCCTTTTCACGGCGGCGGCATCAGCACTTACTGCCATTTTACCGCCCGGATGATGGCAGGATCGGGCCACCAGGTGACGGTGTTCGTCCAGGATGACGGCGTCCGGGACTGGATCACATCCAACATCGGCGCCAACATCACCCTGTGTCGCTTCAACAGCAACCGCACCAGGCTCCATGCTTCTCTCGGGTACGCCGCCAGGCTGAGCTTCGAATTCGCCGGGATCGTGAAGACTTTTATAGAGAGCAACGGTGCACCCGACATCCTGGAAGCCCAGGACTACCTCGGTATCGCCTATTATATCACCCAGCAAAAACACCTGGGATACCCGTACCTGAAAGACATCCCCATCGTTATCACCCTGCACTCCCCGGCCTTCGTCTACCTCGAATACAACCGCGTCCCCACCTACCGCTACCCCGACTTCTGGACAGGCGAGATGGAAAAACAGGCGATCCGGGCGGCAGACCTGCTGATCTCCCCGACCCGTTTCCTGGTGGAAGAGATCGGCCGGTATATGGATATTTCCCGCCAGCCCCTGCACATTCTGCCTAACCCCTATGTGCCGCCGCCGGAGATACCTTCGACAGCCCATTTTACCCGGAATAAGATCGTCTACTACGGCAAGCTGTCCCCGCAGAAGGGCAGCTTCGAGCTGTTGAGGTACTTCAAAGACCTTTGGGACGATGGCTTCGATCACCCCCTCCATATTATTGGGGGTACGGACATTGTCTATCATCCCGAAATGCTGACGATGGGACAGCTGGTCGAACAGCGGTATGACAGCTACGTAAAAAAAGGCCTTCTGCAACTGCACGGCAAGATCCGTCCCGACCAAATAAAGGAAAACCTGCAGGATGCCCACGTTATCCTGGTCCCCAGCATAGTCGACAATCTGCCATATGTGGTGATGGAAGCGATGAGCCTCGGCAAAATAGTCCTCGCTTCCCGGCAGGGAGGACAGCGCGAAATGATGGAAGACGGGGTTTCGGGATTCCTCTTTGACCATTCCGAGCCCGGCAGCTTTGCCCGTCAGCTGCAGAATATCCTGGCACTGCCCGACGAAAACGTCCACCAGATAGGCATCAGCGCCCGCCAGTTCGTGAAGAATACCTATTCTTTTGAAGTCATAGCCCCAAAAAAACTCAGGCTCCTGGAGGAAGCCAATGGTGTCGGGAACAGGCACTTCCCCTTCCTCTACCAGGAAAATATTTCCCGGCCTGCAGACATTCCTCCCGGAGATCGCCTGCTGTCCATCGTGATCCCCTATTACAACATGGGAGCCTTTATCGAAGACTGTATCCAGTCGGTAATGAACTCTTCCTACCCGGACATAGAGGTGCTGATCGTCAATGACGGCAGCACCGACGAGCTAAGCCTCAAAAAGCTCGAACTCCTGTCCGGACAGGGCAAAATACGAGTGGTCCACCATAAGAACCAGGGACTGGCGTTAACACGCAATGAAGGAGCCAGACAGGCCCGAGGAACCTATCTGGCCTTCTTGGACGCAGACGACAAAGTGGACCGGACCTATTTCGAAAAGGCCATCAGAGCCCTCGAAGAAAAAGACAACGTCTACTTTGCAGGGGCCTGGGTCCGTTATTTTGAGAACAGCGATCAGATGTGGTCCACTTTTACACCCCAACCCCCTTATGCGTTGGTTCACAACCCCGTAAATAGCAGCGGGCTGGTTTATAAAAGGGCGGCCTTCCTCGCCGGCGGCCTCAACGATCCCCTGGTAGACTACGGACTCGAAGACTATGAAAGCGTGGTCAGCATGCTCCACCATGGCTTTAATGGAGTAGTGCTCCCCGAGGCGCTATTTCAATACCGCGTACGAACAGGTTCCATGTTCAGAGCCATTACCCGGGAAAAATTGCTATACTCAAATAAGTATATAGCAGAAAAACATGCCAATTATTATGCTAAATTTGCCGTCCAAACAGTAAACCTGCTGAATGCCAATGGGCCAGGTTACTTATTTGATAACCCGACCCTCGAGGTAAAGGTCAGCGTGACAACGACTAAAGAGAGTGCTTTGCTATTGAAAATGAAATCTTTTGTAAAAAGCAACCCGCAATTGAAAAAAATAGTCTTAACTATCAAAAAAATTAACCGCTAAGCATGATTGCCGACGTCGTGAACGATTGGTCGAGAAGATCCAATAAATTCGAAAGATTATGGTTACTGGCCAAAATAGAATTTAAGCTCCGCTATTATGAGAACAAGCTCGGCCTGCTCTGGGCGCTGATAAAGCCCATCATGGACATGTGCATCTACTATGTGGCTTTCAAGCTCATCATGAAGAGCGATGTCCCTTCTTTCGCATCCTATCTCTTTATCGGTCTCATTCTTTGGAACTTTTTTATTGAGTCCACCGCCGGGACCGTCCAGATCCTGAACACGAAGAAATACTTATACGAATACAGCAATATGAACAAGCTGGAGATCTATGTCTCCACCTTACTGGCCAACTCCATCGGATTCTTCTTCAACCTGGTGATGTTCTTCCTGTTCTATAACATTTTCGAGAATGGGACGGAAGGACTGTCTTTGACCAATCTATGGATCATCATACTATTCGCCAATATGTTCATACTCGCAATGGGGCTGTCGCTAATCCTCTCGAACATCTTTATCATCGCAAAGGACATTACCCAGATATGGACTGTATTCACGTCCTTCCTGTTCTTTTTGTCCCCGATATTTTATAAATTATCTACCTTCAAGGACGCCCTGCCTTCTTTCGAATACGGCAATCCAGTCGCGGGCATTATCATCAACGCCAGACGCGTGATGATGCAGCGCAGCCAACCTGACTTCAAGCTGCTGGCGTTCGACCTGGGTTACGCGCTTTTGTTCCTGGCCCTCGGCCTTCTTTTGTTGAATAAATTAGGAGCCAAAGCCGCAGAAAAATTATAACTATGAATTCCAATCTTGCAATAGAAGCGAGAAACATAAGTAAGACCTTTCATATCACGGAAGACAGCCACAATACCGTAAAACATCGACTTTTTAACCTCTTCAATCCCCCCAGGGCAAAAAAAGTAGAGGCGCTGAAACCAATGGATTTCGAGGTAAAAAAAGGAGAATGCGTCGGCCTGATCGGACGCAACGGCTGCGGGAAATCGACCCTCACCAAAATACTTGCGGGAGTGTATCCCACCGACACCGGTACCATCAATATCAACGGCAGCACGCTCCTTATGAACCTTGGCGTCGGAATGAGCCACGAGCTCACCGCCAGGGAGAATATCTATGTTTCTGCATCCGTACTGGGCCTGAAGATCAAAGAGATCGACGCCATCTTTGACAAGATCATCTCCTTTGCCGAACTGGAAGACTCCATAGACCGGAAAATAAAATTCTTCTCCTCCGGGATGCAGGCCAGACTCGCTTTTTCCATTGCGGTCAACGCAGGGGCCGATATCATGTTCCTGGATGAGATATTTGCTGTCGGCGACCTCAAATTCCAGGAGAAGGCGATCAAAGTGTTCGAATCATCCTGGATCGAAGGTAAGACCGTCGTACTGGTCAGCCATACAATGGCCACTATCGAAAAATACTGCACGCGAACGGCTTTCATGAAACACGGCCGCCTGGAATTTTACGGGGACACGGCAAAAGCCATCGAACTGTACATGGAGGACAACCATTGAACGGCTGGGAATCCGTTAAACCCGCCGCGCCTGGGAAAGTCTTCTGCCACGCCACGCGCTGATGAATGAGAGGAAGAAACCCAGCAAAAGACAGCCCATGCTCCTGTCCATATAGGTCTCCGAGAACATCGACACCGCAAGAAACCCGATCATAAGGGCACCCAGCAGGTCCCTGTTCCGAATAGCCTTTAGCATGGGAATAATAACAAATCCAAGCAGGAACACCACAAATCCAATTACCCCAAACGTACAGAACACATCGATGTAATTATTGTGCATATTCTTTTTGGTCTGTACCGCATAATCGAATTGCTTTGACCGGTAAACCTCGACCAGCCGGTCCTGCTTATCACCCAGCTGCGCACCGGTCAGCCAGTATTTCTTCCCCAGTTCTGCGCCACAGGCCCATAAAGCCAGGCGTAAATTGGCCCCGTTCCATTGATCAGCCGTCAGCTCCATGTTATAATGATGCTCCCGGTTATGATTGTTGAACTGGTATTGGGTGTACTTCATCTCATTGAACCGGCCTACGACCTTTGGGAAAACCTTGAATAATATGACCGTGCCGATGATCAGCCCGAGCACGATCACCCCGCCCCCCAGGTACAGCCTCCTCCTCACCATGTACATGATCCCAAAATACAGGAAAACAGAATAAAGCGATATAATGGCGATCCGACTGGCCAGCATGAAATGGAAAACCAGCAAAAAGACGATGCTCAAATATGCCAGACCGATATACTCAATGGCGAACGACCCCTTCCGCAACAGATAAAAATAGCTGAAAAGCGCCAGATTCACGATCAGCGCAAAATAGATCGACTGGACATGGACCAGCGACGTCAGGCTATCATTATACAGCAGGCTGCTATCACCAGTCTGCCTGAACTGACTGATACTATAAAGAAAACAGACAAGCGCCGTTGCCGTGATAATGATAATGAAAGCCAGCAGTATCCTGTCTTTCAGCTCCTCCCGGATATAGATCAGCCCGATAGATAGGGGAAAAACCAGCAAAGGCACGCGTAACGCAAGCATAACCAGCGCCTCATGCTGGTTTACCGACAGGAACGTACTGATAATGTGCCAGATATAAAAAACGATCATCAACAATATCTCCTTTCTTTCCCCGATCAGCCGAACCTTTTCAGCAAATGGATTGTATAAGAAGCTTACCAATACAACGCCTCCGATAATGATATTATTGATAACCGGCATATCCGGCAGGAACATGCTCACAAAAAAAAGCGCTATTCCAAAATACAGAAGCCTCTCCTTCAGGGAGAATATCTTGGCCGCCGGGTCCAGTAGTAGTAATGATCGCATCTTGGTAATTTTCCCGAAATTGTAGCCCGAAAATAAGCGGAATATTTGATTTATGAGAACCCTGTTAAAATACCTTGC
>Ga0207695_10000361_pt1 | contig 104230 bp, 86 predicted proteins | sample KBSC54metaG_FD_184354 | JGI IMG/M metagenome (GOLD analysis project Ga0207695, IMG submission 184354) | Corn rhizosphere microbial communities from Kellogg Biological Station, Michigan, USA - KBS C5-4 metaG (SPAdes) (version 2) | ecosystem: Host-associated > Plants > Roots > Rhizosphere > Soil... | reverse complement strand
CATTGGTACTTTTCCACAAACCATTTGATCCGGTTCCGCAAAAAAGGACGTTGCTGTTATTAGGATCCACAGCCAGGCGTTCGCCATTAGCTCTTCCCAGCCTATTTCCATGAGCAGTAAATTGTGAGGTTACTACCACTTCAGTAAATGTATTTCCCTTATCTGTGGATTTTAAGATCGCTGTTTTTCCACCGTTGAAGTAAGCAGTTCCTGCCAATAAATATAGATTATTTGCATTCTGAGGATCCAGCGCCAGCGATTCCACCCCCTGGTAGGTGACTTGATCCTCTGAATTCCAATCGAGCAAAGGAATCCATTTTGAATTTACGGCATCCCAACGGTAAGCGCCTCCAACATCTGTGCGACAGTAAATATCGCCTGATGTTTTATGACTTATAATTCCTGATACAAAACCGCCGCCGCCCAAGGCTACATTACCAATTGTCTGTGCAATTAGTCGTGTTTGTGAAGAGCAAAAAAGGATCAGAAAAAAAGCCACTATAAATCGTGGCCGACGATAAAAAGGGCTGAAAGCAGGATAACATTGTTTCATCGGAGCGGATTTGGAGGTTGAAGCCGTTTTGAGTCCAAATTTTATGCCATTACGGTTTCACCATGGTATCGGATTGTTTCAAATTAGGGTATGAAATGTTCAAATGAGCGATTATATAAGAAGGGTGGACCAAAATCCGACACAACCTTTAGTAATCGGGCTCAGACTTTGTAAGAAAAAAGCTCTTTTAAGGAAGATACGAACTGCTGGAAAAAGCGATTTTCGGCCGTTGACCGTATGGGTATGGCTGGTGTAGCCGGCCGCGGGTCCGGGTCATCGCGGCCGCGGCGGGTCGCGGTCGAAGAAGTCGGATTTTTCGCCGATGGCGGTGCGGAGGCAGAGAATGGGGGTTGAAGCGGTAACATCAGTGCTCCGATTGACCGGGAATTTCGGGAATGCCCGGATCGTCAAGAACTTGTACCGTAGTGACCGGGCCGAGTGTTTTCCAGTCCTGCATGACCCAGACAACTTTCTTATCCCTTGTCACTTCTACCATTTGCGGCCCCTTGCCATTCTTGTCTCCACGGGATGTAAAGATGGTGTTCCCATTGGCCAGACGGGTGCAGGTTTGCGGCGCCGAAGCAAACCGATAAGCCTCTGGCAGGTCTTGTCGGGCGTTAAATTCCCATACTGTGTCGCCCTTCGTATTAACCTCTACTGTCACGGCATCCGCCTCATTCGTGATCAACGTATTATTATTTTTTAAGCGAAGAGCTGACCATGGCCGCCTGCAGTTATATTTCCAAATCTCCTTGAAATCCTTGTCGTACTCCGCAACATATCCAAGCCCTAAAAAGGAAACGAGGAAGGTTCCGTCGGCGGTTACACGTGCCCGCCGGAATTGGCCATGTATATTATTCGGGTTGGCTGGCGTTGTATATGGAAGCTCATGTTCAACTTCAACGGCGCCAGTCTTGATATTGACAACCATCAGCCTGGGCGGCAAGCCGTTGACGACGAACATCACCTTATCCAGCCCAATGGGCTGACAGGTATGAATTTCAGTATGGGCTGGTCCGGGTTGGGGATTGCAATCGAAGCGCCACACTACTTTTTTATCCGGCGTGATCTCTTCCACGTATTCCATCCGGGAAAACAGGATATTGCCATTTGAAAGCATCCATACGTCATCATACTCGTAGCCTGGGCCTGTGGAATAGGTCCAGATCACTTTGCCTTTATTGACCAGGAACATTTTGTTATAGTTCTCCCCTACCAGTAGCATCGGATGCTGCGCCAATCCGTTGCCCGGCAGGTCCGGAGGAGTCTCCCCATTAACCCAGCTGCCTGCAGGAGCAGGGGTTTCACCCTGTCCCAATGCAGGTACAGCAGGAGACGTAAAAAGGTTGAGCACGTCCATACAGGGTGTAGTAGTGGAGGATATTCTTTTCGCTGGTTCGCTGGTCTTTTCCTTTGTTTGCGCCGAGGCAATATTCGTTAGGATCAACAAAACCAAAGTTGTAAGAAGAGTTTTGATGTGTGTCATAGTAGGTATAATGCAATGGCATTTGAGGACTTAAATTAAGTATTTATCGAGAATCCGGGATCCAATTCTCTTTAGGACTTTCCCAGGGCCTATTTCGGTAATAATTGTTCAACACCACCGGGAATTGATCTTTAAAACACTAATTTATTTGGTAATCTGAACGGGTGCGCAGACTGAGGCCTATATTTGAGGCATGAAAGCAATTGTCTTATTATTCTTTTCGTTTCTGGTGGTGGCTTCGGCGGTAACCGTGAGGGCGCAAAAACCAGCGGGTCATACAGCGGCTCAGCGAAACGCTCATGCCAGGCAAGAGGTCGAGTATGTCAATACTATCATCGGGACTCCGTTTGCGGGGTTTGCTGAGGGACTCGAGGGCGGGGGAACGTTGCCGGCAGTGGGTTTGCCATACGCCATGACGAATTTTCTGGCGCAGACAGGGGAGAATAAGATGGGACGCACTTCGTACGTTTATGAGGATACGAAGATCATGGGTTTCCTGGCTTCGCATCAGCCGACGGTATGGATGGGAGATTATGGTTATGTTTCGGTGATGCCGCAGGTGGGGGCATTGCGGGTCCTGCCGAAGGACCGGGCGCTGGCATTCGATCATGCCGATGAGGTCACGAAGCCTTATTATTATTCGGTCAGGATGGATGCCGGTGGGGGACAGATGATAAAGGGCGAGATTGCGGCCGCTTCGAGGGCCGGGATGTTCAGGTTTACTTTTCCCGCCAGTGAGGAGGCGCGTCTGGTCATACAGGGGATCAATCTGGATCCTGAACTGACGGATCCTTCCAATGATTATACTGAACGGATCCGCACTATCAAAGGATATATACATATCGATGCCGCACGAAAGGAAATTACCGGATATAATCCCGATCGGGAGTCGGCTCAACTGGGACCGGCTATGCCGAATTTCAGGGGATATTTCATTATACAGGTGGATAGACCCATCGCTTCCTTCGGGACCTGGGACAATGCGATTGTCAATGCCGGCAGTGTCGATCAATATGGAACGAGGAGCGGGGCTTATATAGGATTCAGGACAAAGGCCGGGGAGACCGTCAGGGTTCGGATCGCGTCATCATTCATTAGCCTGGAGCAGGCTCGCATTAATCTCGAAAAGGAAGTTCCGGACTGGGATTTCGATGCTTTGACCATCCGGACACGCAACGTCTGGCAGGAAGCATTGAGCCGTATTAAGGTCGAAGGCGTGTCTGACGATAGGATGGCTATTTTCTATACCGAGATGTTTCACACTATGCAGTTTCCCCGCGAGTTTTCGGAGTATGGAAAATATTACAGCGCTTTTGACGACAAGATACATGAAGGTGTTTCTTATACCGATTTTTCGCTATGGGATACTTATCGGGCCTTGCATCCCTTGCTGATCTTTACACAGCCCGATCGGGTCAATGATATGATCAAGGCCCTGGTTCAGATGTATCAGCAAGGCGGTCGTCTCCCCATGTGGCCGAATCCCGCGGAGACGAATATCATGATCAGCACACATGCCGATGCGGTAGTTGCCGATGCTTTTGTGAAAGGGTTTCGGGGCTATGATGTAAAGACTGCATATGAAGCCCTGCTCAAGGATGCGATGGTGCCGCCGGATAATGATACTTCACTGCCATACGGCGATCGGGATAAGTGGAGGGGATATGAGGCCAGGGCCGGGCTCACAGCTTTCAACAGCATTGGATATGTGCCTTTTGGAAAGACTGCTGAATCGGTCTCACGGACTATCGAGTATTCTTCGGACAATTATTCCGTTGCGGCCATGGCTAAGGCGCTTGGAAAGCAGACGGATTATGAACGTATATTGGCTTTGAGCAGGAACTATAAGAATCTTTACGATCCTCATTCCGGCTTTTTTATTCCCAGGCTGGCTAATGGTGAGTTCGTGCATTTCAATCCTGCGGACAAGTTGGGGCGTCAGGACGGATTTACGGAAGGAGATCAATGGACGTATCTTTTTGGAGCTTTGCATGATGTGCCGGGTATGATCGGGCTGATGGGGGGCGACGAGAAGTTTGCGGCCAGGCTGGATGAGAATTTCGAGGGCAATCACTATCATCACGACAACGAGCCCGGACATCACTATATCTATCTTTACGATTATTGCGGTCAGCCCTGGAAGGCGCAAGAGCTTGTGAGAAAGCATACCACTGTGAATTTCCGCAATCAGCCATTGGGCATCAATGGCAACGAGGATTGCGGGCAGATGGCGGCATGGTATATTTTTGGGGTTATGGGTTTTTATCCTGTTACGCCTGCTTCAGGTATCTATGCTATCGGGGCGCCTCAGGCGCCCAGGCTGACTTTGCGTTATAAGACCGCCGGGGGGCTGGCAAAGACACTGACTATCGTTGCAGAGAACCTTTCAGATGAGAATAAATATATTCAACGGGTGAGCCTTGACGGTAGGCCCATCGATCATCCTTTTATTACACATACCCAGTTGACGGGCGGATCGAGATTGGTTTTTGTTATGGGGTCAAGGCCTAATGAGGCGTGGAAGTGAAGAAACGCGCGCCAGATGGCGAAGCGCCGGTATATTTTTTATAGAACGAAGAGAAATGACTGGTTTCTTTAAAGCCCAGTTCAAAGGCTGTATCGGCAATGGAAACGCCGTTGCTTATTAAGAGCTTTGCTTCCTTTAGTCTCCTTTTATGCAGTAGATCGATTAAAGAAGTACCTAGCTTTTCATGAAGTTTGCGGGAGAGGGTTTTCTCCGACATGGCCAGTTCGCCTGCGTAAAAGGCCATTTTAAGAGGTTTTCTAAAATTTATTTCGATCAGCTGCGAAATGTCTTTTGTAAAACTGTCGTTGCTGCTAAAGTTGAACAGTTCTTTGTAGGAAGAAGGTGTTTGATTGGTATGCTGCTTGAAGAATTTGAAAAAATAGTCCGAATCCCCGAAACCAAGGTCATATGCAACTTCTTTTACCGATAGGTCTGTGAAGGCAATTTTTCTTCGCGCCTCAAGCAGCTTCCTTTTGTGCGCCATTGCTGTTACTGTGATGTGCAGCTTTTCTTTTATCAGGTTTTGTAGTCGCCACGGTTTTTCTCCAAGCTGGCTTGAAACATCCGCCAGTGCGAACGGTTGAGTAAAATTTTTATCAATAATTTCCTGTACGTTAAAAAGCAGGTCGACCTCGTCGTGTGTTGCCTTGAACGGATTGAGGAGAATCCAGTCTTCAATAGCGTGATGCAGCAGACTTATGCCTTTTTCATCAGGCTTGAGCCGGGTGAGCTGCCTGAGATAAAAAGGCTTTTTGCAATCGAGGTTTATATGACCAAGGCCTATCAGATGTTTGAAAAGAAAACGCGATCTTCTGGCGTCAGCGACACTTTCAGCAGTGAACTCATATTGCACAATAGAAAACTCCCCGGATAACAGCCTGAAGTATTGCCTGGGGGATAGAAAGATCATTTTATTGCCATCAAAATCGTACCGCTTGAAATCAACCTCAAAGATCCCACTTCCTGATCTTATGAAAAGGAGGCAGTGGTGATTAAACACATAGAGTTTGTTTATTTGAGGGTTAAACTCTTTCTTCATTTCGTATCAAAATTACGAATCAGGCAAACCGGATCTGATAAACTATCCATTTTTATTTTTTACAGTTGCCTGTCTGTTTTTTGTAAACGGGTTGGTCTGGATCGATAATAATTTTGCGTTATCAACTTAAAATCAATAAAATGGACATCAGAAAATTAAATGCAGAGGTAGATGCGCTTGTTTCCAAAGGAGAAATACTTGCTGCGGTAAGCAAATTTTTCGCCGACGGCGTGGTTACTACCGATCACGATGGAACAGTGATCAATTCCAAGAAAGGGCATCTTGCAAAGATGGAGGCTTTCCTCGGTGGTATTGCCAAAGTGAATGATATCACATTTCATCATGCGGGAGTTGGGGATGATGTAAGTATGAGTGAATTTACATTCGACTTTGACATGAAAGGCGGAAGCAAGGTTTTATGGCATGAGGTATTGCGCCGTGTGTGGAAGGATGGAAAGATCGTAGACGAACAGTATTTTTTGGGGTAATTGTTCGTGAATTCGTCAACCTTGTAAATCTATACCCTTGTGAAAGCTGAAGCCATTAAAATAATTGTAATTGACGATGATCCTTTTACTTTGACAATGACTGAGGAGATAATCAAAAGGGTCGTTACCGGAGGACAGACAATCAGTTTTTCGTCGGCTGCGGATGCCTTAGAATACCTGGAAACCGAAAACGAATTGTCCGCAGGTGATCCCGGTCGTCCGGGTATGATCCTATCTGATCTACACATGCCGGGCATAGACGGATTCCGATTTTTGGATGAATTCGCTAAACTTGGCCGCGCTGTTCGGAGTCGGTACCGCGTATTTATTTTGTCCTCGACGACAAACGAAGAGGATTGGGCGAAATTGTCTGAAAAGACATGTTTCACCCAGTTGTGTCCCAAACCTCTAACTGTCTCCAAACTGATGAAGCTGATAAGAGCAGCGATGGGTGGGAGCGACTGTCTATTCTGAAGTGATGGAAATATAAAGGCCCATTCGATGCTCGCTGTGATCGCCTATTGAGGCTACCTCACTACCTGGTCAGCTATGACTGCACGGTGGCGATGGTCCGATACGGTTATCGTTAATATCCCCAGACGTTGTGAGAAATATTTACATCAGGAGGAAACGCAGGTCTTTGAAGCCCTGCAAATTCCGGTCGATTAAAGATGTGGTTCGCCAGGTGCCGGTCCACGGTCGAAGAAGTCGGCTTTTTCGCCGATCGCGGTGCGGAGGCAGTGCATGAGCTCGTCGTGGAAGTCGGTGCCGGAGGCGCGGAGCGGGTCGATCGCTTTGACCAGGAGGGTCCGTAGGGCGAAGAGGTCTTCGCGGTTGTATTTCTTCGATTCTTTTACCAATTCCAATTTCATGAGCTCCTCTTGCTGGTTTTGTTTGGGGTTGAAGATCTCGTTGATATGACTGCACTGGTGGCAGACGCCCTCTTTGTTGATCAGCGCACACCGGTGCTCGAAGATGTCCGTCAGGGTGGTTCTGGCGTCGTTGAGGAGGTGTTTGACTATGGCCTCTGTCTTTTGGAGGATATGGGAGATCTCCTTAGTCTGAAAATCGTAGATGTCTTTCAGGATCAATGTGACCTGGTTCTCGATGGGCAGGGTCTTGGCCATGCAGGTGAAGCAGTAGTCGATGTGCTCCCGCATCTCGTAGGCGCCGGCAGGCGAAGTATTGTGGACCATCCAGAAGGCTTGTTTGATCTCCTCCGAGCCGATGGCGAGGTCGGCGGCGCGGTCCTGGGCGTCGGGCTTCCAGCGTTGTTGTTTCCTTAGGTGGTCATAAGCGAGGTTGGTCGCTATTTTGAATACCCAGGTCTTGAGGCTGGATTCCTGGTTGAAGGTCGCGATCTTAGAGAACGCCCTGATGAAGGTGTCGTGCGTCAGGTCGTCGACGTCGTTGCGGTCGGTAAGAAGACGGTATAGATAGGACTTCAGCTGATTTTGAAATCCGGCGAACAGGGTCTGGAATGCATTGATGTCGCCACCTATGGCGAGCTGTAGTACTTGTTCTTGTTCCATTGTGAAATTATAAATAGGTTGCAGCCTCTTCGTGGAGGACTGCAACCCTCGAATTTATTATAATATATTGAGCTTACCGCAGTCGACGTCGACAATATGACTGTTGAAGGCTACGCCCGTCTCGGACGCGAGGAAGGCGGCGGTTTCGCCGAGCTGTTTGAGCGTGGGACTCGTTCGTAAGATGTCGAAGGCCTTGTATTGCGCAACGATCTGCTCGACGGGTATCCCGTAATTTTTTGACGCGGACTCGATCCACCCGGAGATCCTCTTCGTCTCCATGAGGGCGCCCGAGCAGATACAGGTGACCTTTATGCCGTTGGCTCCCCATTCGGCGGCCATCACGCGGGTGATCGCCTCGACGGCGGCACAGGCGGCCGAGAAGCCCACGAGATTGGGGATCTTGGACCGGGATGCTGCGGCTGTAAGGAGGAGGATCGTGCCTTCGGTCTTTGTTGCGATCATGTGTCTCGCCGCTATCCGCGAGGTAAGAAACTGGGAGCCCACTATCTTTCCCATCGGGGCCATGAAGTGCTTGAAACTGGCCTCTGTCGCCGCGGGGCGGCCCCCCATCTCGTCGTAGTTGACCGCGATGCCGTTGAATACAATATCCAGCCTGCCGTTGTCCGCGACGACCTTTTTCAGGAAGCTGTCTATTTCGGTCTCATCGAGCGCGTCGACTTTGGCGGCTTCGGCGGTTGCGCCGGCTTTTTTGAGTTGCTGGGCCAGGGCAGTTGCGCCTTCGAGGTTACGGGCGGTGACGTATACTTTTGCCCCGTGTCGGGCGAACGACGTTGCGACTGCGCCCGCAATCTCTCCGGTTGCGGCAAATACGACGGCTACTTTGTCTTTTAGATCTTGCATTTTTTGTTGGTTTTAATCTATGGACGACTGAGCCGGGGGAAACGATCGCTTTTTTTGAATTTTTTTTCGCCTTGTAATCGGCTGATTATTAATGAAACTGAACGGGTATCACATCATTGGGGTATGGTTTCATCCGAGCGGATAACCAAACTTTGTAAGTAAGTACAATTCAAACGTAGCATTATGAGAAGTATTTATTTACAGACAGTGGTATTACTATGTCTGCTGGCAGGCTGCCAGAAGAACAATACAAATTCCTCCAATAACGGCAATGGGAATGGCGGTGGTGGGGGCAGCAGCGATAGCCTGTCTGTCAGCGGCTGGTCCCCTTTATACCCCTATACCACCGACGAGGTCACCCTTAATGGAACGGGGTTTAACCCGGATAAAACAAAAGATACCGTACTGGTTGAATATCCTGGCAGGGGCGGCGGCCAGCCGGCTACTATCAACAGTGCAACGGCCACGCAATTAAAGATCGTGGTTCCTCCGGACTCCGTCTTTGGGCTGGGTTATATCCTTTTTCCAACCTATACCTTTTCCATCCTTGCAAATGGGAAGAAACTGGATCTACCCCTGGCTAAAACACCCATATTTAAAGAAAGCCTGCATCTTTCGGGCATAGGGGGTGGAGAATATGATGTAGCGGCGAGACCGGGCGATACCATCCTGATCAGAGGGACAGGATTTACGCCCAACGGAAATAGTATCTCTATTGGCGGCAACACGGTGAATATTTATAAGGTTGATACCGCGAAAGGCGAGCTGGATAACAATCAAAGTCGCTATGACGTCTATTTACCGACCTGCCTTGCTCATGGGGTGATCCCAAGGACGTTCTTTGGCGAGATAAATGACGAGACTGCCACAAAAGATCTAACAGTAAGTTTTACGAATGGCGATGGCAAGACCAGCCAGGTGCAGCAGAAGCTAGGCCAATCGCCGGTCATGCTGATAAATAGCATTACGCCTGTTGGCGCCACATTTACTCCCGGCTATGGCTATAGCTACTCACTTTCCGGCCTGAATTCCACCGGCGGCAATGCGAGTGTCCAGATCGTTGGCAAATTTCTGAAAAATAACATGGATGTGGAAATTACAGGCACGCTGACTGGCACCAACACGGTTGTCAGCGATGCGCATTCCAGCCCGTCTGTTGCCGGATTCCCGGACAGCACCGTTGTGGCATACAATGCGTCGGGACTGACGGCAGGCGTGACTTACGAGATACGGATCTGGGCGAATAACAGGGGACAGGGAAATATATTTTATGGTTCGCAAACTTTCTTTATAAAACAGTAGGCGCCCGTAGTAAAGCAATAGGCGCCGAAGTAAAGCAACGGGTGCCGAAGCAAAGCAGTCGGCGCCGAAGTAAAGCAGTCGGCGTCAGAATCTAAGGGCAAAGCTCAACCTCGCAGCAATTGGCGTACCGGGTGTAAAACAGATGCCATTTACGGGTGCAGCCTCACCCCTAAGGCGGGTTGTGGTAGCAAATTGTGTTTCCTTCCACTTTGTGTTAAAGATATTATTGACCACCAGTCCTATCTCATAATTTCCCCTGGTGTAATTGAGTACCCCGTCCATAACAAAGTACCCGACCGCGGTAAGACTGTAGTCGTCATTTGCCGGTCTGTCCGCCAGATAACGATAACGCAGACTTCCGTTGAACCCTTTCGCGGCCGTGTAGCTAACACCTGCGCTGCTGGTCCATATAGGCGCCAGAGGGATATGGTCCTTCCCCTTGCCTGCATCTGCAGCCCTCCCGTGGGCATAGTTCAGGTCAAGGTCAATGAACAACGATCTTACCAGCTCGTAACGGCCAGACAGGTCGAGGCCATAGCGGCTTGTCCTCCCATTGAACTCTATGGAGCCGCCATCGCCGCCATACACATATTCCTGTTCAAGATACATCTGCCAGATGGCGGCATTAATAAGGATGTCCGGCAGAGGCTTGAACACCATGCCCAGATCGGCGCCATAGGCGGCAGGCAATGTCTGGGCGCCATGTTGCACCACCACCGCCCGGGTATCGTTGGAGTGAAAGCCACGGCCCATCGTCAGATAAAGCTGCAGGTCCTTGCCAGCCTGGTAATATAAATTCAATTTTGGGCTGAAAGTATTGGCATTTGCCTTATAGACACCCGTACCCGGCAGCGTAGTATCAGCGGCCAGCTTATTGGTATATCTATGGTAGAACTGGTCAAACCGCAGTGCGGCCGCTAGACTGAATTTTGGACCGAGAGCAATTGTTGCGCTGATATAGGGCGAAATGCTGAGCTCATCGATATCCCCCAACTTGATCTGCCGGAGGGTAGTATATCGGTCTACCGTATGGGAAAGACCGGAATTGTCGATCCTGTCAAGCCGCAGCTGCAAGCCGCCCTCAGTCGTCAGCCTGGCATTGCCAATAGCCCCTTCGTGCTGAAAACTTCCGTTGTACCCCATCAGACGGCGGGTCTCTTGCTGCCGGATCTCATCGCCATTGATCGTATCCTCGAGAAAAAAGGTAAAGTTGGAATGCAGGTCAAAGTGATAGTGGGAGAAATAGAATTGATTTTTCACCACGTCCCCGTTGTTAAGTGAGGTAAGCAGCCGGAGATTGATGTTAGTACGGGAAGTAATGCCGCCTTCGGCAGGATCGAGGGCTCCATAAAATCCTATCTGACCACTATTCACCGCCCGGTCGGGTATCTGCCCGGAGGCATCCCAGCTGCTGCGGAAGGCGGCAGCGGATATGGAAAGTGAATTATGATCGGACAGCTTGCCGTTGTATTTTGTGAACAGGTTGCATCGATTGAAGTGCTGCGGGTGATCGAAATAGCCATCCGAATATCGGTACTCAGATGCGAGATACCAGGTCTGCTGACGCAGCCTTGCCTTTTCACCCAGCAAATTGAGCATTGCCAGCCCGCGCCAGGTGTTAAACATCCCGCCTTCGACCTTCACCATGTTATTGGGCAGGGAATTCCTGGTGTTGTAAAGCGCATAGCCTGAAGTGGAAAAATCGCCCATGCCCGGGTTATAAGGGCCCATGCCGAAGTCCACGCTGGCAATCGTCTCCGGAATAATAAAATGGCTGTCGGCATAACCCTGTCCATGGGCATGCGATACCATATTGACCGGCATGCCGTCCGCCTCCAGCCTTATATCAGTGCCATGATCGCAATCAAACCCTCTCAAAAAGATCTGTTCGGCCTTGCCGCCGCCCTGGTGCTGCCCGATAACAACGCCCGGAATGATCTGCAGCACCTCCTGCGAATTATTGACGCCACGGAGTGCAATATCGATCCGGCTGATGGCCTTGTATTGCTGCCCCGCATGCGGTAATATCGTGATGTTTGCCAGCTCAACCGCCTGCGCTGACAGGGTTACCTGGTATAGCTGCCTCTTCAATTCTTCCATAGAAACCGTTTTTGCCCTGAATCCTATTGACGAAAAGCTAAGGCCGGTAGGCACTCCTTTGACCCCGTGAAAAGTGAAATTGCCCAGCTGGTCGGAGATGCTGGTTGTCCCCTCGGGCGCCAAACGAACGGTTACACCTTCTACCGGCTGATTTGTCGAGGCATCGGTGACCGTCCCCCTGATGGGGGTTTGTCCATGCACCTGAGTGATCGACAGCAGCAGCAGATATAGTAAGGCATTTTTCATGTTGATCGATAGCACTCTTCTATGTACGGCCAAACTGGCGATTAAGTTTTTTCAAACTGCCCACTTACGCTTTTCGTAAATGATAATAAATGAAAAGCTTTGAAACACCTACTTCCCTCTTTCCTGCTATTATGCCTCTTCGGCTCATGCAGGCAGGAAGAACGACGAATTGTAACCGGCTCCTTTGTCGACAGCCTCATTCAAAACTATACCATTCCGGCCTTTGCCAGGCAAAACCAGGAGGAAATGCGCTTTTGGGAAGGCCGGATCAACCCTGCCATGCCGGGCTTTCTGAATGAATCGAGATATGCCGCTGGCCTGGCCTTGCATTTCCGGATCCTGGGGGATATCGACAGCCTGAGAAGATCGGATAGCATATTGCTCAAGGTCAGCCATGATTATAACAATAAGGAAGCATCTGTGCTCCTTGCGCTGGCTTCGCACTGTATTGCGGAACATCGTTTTCAGGAGGCGGACAGCTTTCTTCTGGCTGCCAGGAGGCTCGGTCTGAAACCGTACGAATCCCTGAGCGCATCATTTGATATTGATTTTGAACTTGGAAGATATAACGAGGCCCGGCTTGAATTGAACGCCCTCCGCTCATCCAATGATTATGGGTATTTCTTCAGGGCATCGAAGGTGGATCACCTCAACGGGTCGCTCGACAGCGCCGTTCTCGATATGCTGAGGGCCGCTGAGCGGGCAGAGACGAACGATTATCTTAAAGGAGCGGCGCTATCCGGCGCAGCCGACCTGTATATCCATGCGGGCGACTTTCCCCGCGCGAATAAAAATTATATGGAGTGCATCCGCACGTATGGCGCCGATCTTCATAGTATCATGGGGTTGGGCTGGATCGCCCTTGTACATGATCATAACGATGGTCTGGCAGAAAGGATATTCCGCTTCGTATCCATGAAAACCAAACTACCGGACCCTTTGTTCAGACTGGCCGAAATACCGAAAAGAGGAGCCGACAGCAATTTACAACTATCGGCTGCGAAGGAATTTGAACAAAAGGCGACTTCCGTCGGATATGGGCGCATGTATAATAAATACCTGATCCAGCTATACACCGGGATCCTGCACGATCCCGCCCGCGCCGAGGCGGTCGCAAAGGATGAATTGAACAACCGTGCGACTCCTCAGACTTATGCCTGGTATGCGTGGGCTTTATTCTCGAACAATAAAAAAGACGAGGCTTACAAGGTCTTTGAGCTGCATGTTTCAGGTCAGCCGCTGGAATCCCTGGAGCTTTACTATATGGGGAAATTGATGATGGGTCTGAACAAGGGCTATAATGCAGAGGAGTTTTTTAAAGCCGCATGTAAGACACGATATGACCTCGGGCCGGCCATTGAAGAAGATCTCGTCAGGACAACAGGGAATTAAAAGAATATTCGCTCTACGGTCCAGGAACCCGCCACGAGGGCAACAAGAATTGAAAGTGGAATAGCTATCCGTTGCCGGTAAAAGGGCTTGTTGCCGGACCACTTCCCCAATACAAGAAATGCGAGCAGGATGATCGTTATCTGCCCCAGCTCGACACCTGCATTGAACATTACCAGGGACAAGAGGTACGACTTTGGGGGAAGCCCCAACTGCCCCAGCGATCCGGCAAAGCCCAGCCCGTGCACTAACCCGAACAAAAAGACAATACCGATCCGTGACGGGCGCAGCCGGGGAGAGAATATATTTTCAAGCGCAACATATAAAATCGACAAGGCGATCAGCGGCTCGATTATTCCTGCGCGAGGAGTAATAATATGGTACATGGCAAGCCCGAGCGTCACTGAATGGGCAACCGTGAACGCCGTTGCCTGCCACAAGACCGGCTTGAGCTTTGGGCTGAGCAGAAACAGGCTTAACACGAACAGGATATGATCGAAGCCCAGGGGTATAATATGCAGATAGCCCAGTTTCAGATAAAGGAATGCCGCAGCTGTCTTTGACATTTTTTCCAGTTCACCTACGATGACGTGCGCCGATACAGGCTGAAAGGCCAGTAAGGCAAAGACCCCTATAATAAGGGGTTTGCCATAATAACCGTTATTTACGTTTTTCATTAATGCGGATTGGCTAAGTAGGGGAACGCGGTTAAGAACGGGACGTCGTTGCCGTTGACGTGATCGCTGGTCAGACCCGGATTGGCATGACCGTCCGGACCTCCGAATAATAATGTCAATTCCACGTCGATCACGTCATCGCCAAGGGCCCTTCCTGTCAGAACATTTGTCCCGTCATAAAAAGTGGTTTTTCCCATAGCGGAAGCGTTCAGGACATCTGTTGACAATACCCCGATGAATTGATCGGCCGTCAGCCCCAGTAGATTGGTCGTATACCCTGGATTTAGGGCCAGCATGTTAGCCTTCATTTCCGAGCCAAAGGCGGCCGGCATCAGGGTCGGGATAGTTCCGTTGAACTTATCCTTATCGGCCGGACTTATAAAAACAGTATTGATAGCAGGCCTGGCCATCTGGTCCGCCTGGTCATAAAAGATTTGCTGAGGAGCCGGCTCATGCTTTTTGCAGGCAGCAAAAAATACGAGGGCCGTCATCCAGGTGAGACAAATTTTGAGTTTCTTTTTCATGTTGTTCATAATTTAATAGAGAAGTGATCAGTTCGTTGTAACTACCGGGATCCATCCTTAGTCCGAGTGCCCGGATTCCTGTGTGCTCGTTGTCAGCCAAACGCCCAATTTCCCCGAAGAAGCGTGCAACAGTCTTTTGGGGACCTCTACGATTATGCTGAGCACATTGGTTCCCGCAAAAGTGTCGGTCCCGGGATTGTTGAAACTGCTGGCTTGTCCGGCAACCACCTTATGGAATTGGTCGAGGTCGAAGAAGAAAGGATCGTCGCGCGGACCCGCGAAAAGCCGGATGCCATTGCTGGCTGTCGCCACGATCGGTAGACTGGCGCCATACGGTGTGACAGGGACGGATCCGATAAGATCCTCTTTTTCGATCTTTGTGCGCGTGCCGGTGTGGGAAGGCCTGACCGGACCGTAAACGTTGATCTTTCCATCCTGGTAAATGGCTTGGATGACAAGGTCTTCCACATTGTCCCCGTTGTTGTCGATTTTGAACTGGATCAGTGTGTGAGGGTCGAATTTTGCAGCGGAAGTCGCGCTGGGGGCGAGCAATCCCTGGGTGCTGCCCACAAAGACAAGGTTGTCGGTGTTTTGTCCCTGAAATACATAAAGGTCAGTGATGTCGGTGGTCTGACCTTTTACAGAAGGCGCATCATTGTGATCGGCTGCCAGCACGATGCCTGCAATGGCAACGAACGCGCATGAGAGGATCATAACGACTTTTTTTCGTTTCATGTCATTTGATTTTTTAGTGAATAAATTAGGGCGGATCCCCCCGGGGGAAGATTCTAAAGAGGAGAGATTATGTAAATATTTACGGAGCGGGGCTTCTTTTGGTTTTGCGTTAGCGGGAAAAGTATTTTTTCCACGGCTACAAGCCCCAGGGCGGTTTCGCTGTCTTCGCTGAATGTTGTCAGCGGCTTCTCGATCCGTCTGATCTCGGCGATGGCGGCGTCGATGCAGTCCATCGCCCAGGCCTCGTCATCGGCGATGACTGTCGGCTCGAACTTGTTGCCCATCAGCGGAAGCGTCTTTCTGGTGGGACGCGGGCCCGTGGATGTTATGAAATGGGGACTGTCATGGAGATCATCGCAAGTTAAGAAGTATACGGGCGATGTGACCAACGGGTTGTTGCAAGTCAAAATTGTGCAAATTCTGAATTCGCCGTTGGTGCTCGGGAGGCGATAAAAGCGTAGCTTTGAAAGACTCTGCTGACCGTGGTATGCTATTTTCTGGTAGTCCTGATAACCAAAAATATCATCATGCTACAGGTGCTGCTGCTTATCTTCTGCTTTGTGCCTTTGGCGCTGACGGCCCAGTTCTCGACGCCGTATAACCCGCAGGGCAATTTCCGCAACTGGTCGATCAAGGGAAAGGCCCTACCCTTTGTTTTGGGAGACGAAGGAGGTATCAGCGCGTTGCTTGGTGTGGAATATGGATTTGCGCGAAATCAATCGATCGGCATCGACGGCTTTCTCGAATTTATAAGCAAGTCCGATAACAACGGCGTGGATACGGCCGGGGTCACCCACGACGTGGCTACCTATTACCGCAGCCGGGAGAAGGCGCTGTTCTTAAATTACCGGTACTACTTCAATTTTAAAAATTTGCGGTATGACCGCGGCATTATCCCGTATGCGCTCGTCTTTCTTCGCTATGGCTCCATTTATCAACATTATATACCCCTGTACCCGCTGACCAGCTTCCTGAATAACAGTGAGAAGCATTATTCCGTGGGAGTGATGGCCGGCAGCATCTTCCAGCTGAGCGAAAAAGGGAGGCTGGGCGTGGATGTGAATATGGGTCTCTTCCTCAAACGCAAAGACATAAGCTCTGTCTATCTGATCAATCACCGTCTTTCGACCATTAGCGACAGCCCGTTCGGACCGGGTTTCAGGCTTTCTGTCAATTTAGTCTACTGGTTTTACATCAGGAAACCGGCATTGCCCGATCATCACCGATGAATGTGCTATTTGCCGAAAAGCTATGGACTACCGGGTTATTTTTGTAGTTTGACGGCATTAAAACCTCTTAACTTATGAACTTCAGAAACCTTTTGACCTTATCGGCCGTGATCTTTTTTGCGGCATCCTGTAAGAAGAATTCCGATACCTCGCCTTCCGGTGTATCCAGCAAGCTGAAATTTTATATCGAAGATGCCCGCGCCACTCCCTATGGGACTGTTGATTCTTTCTCGGTCGGCTATGACAATAACAACCGGATCACGAGTCTGACGGGCAAGTCGATCAGGTTCGCATACGCCTATAATGGAAGTACCGGGTTTACGATGGACCTTTTCGAGCAGGGCCTGCTGTCCATCCATGAGATCGGATTTATCAAGGGTTCTTATGTTGACAGCACTTTCCAGGTGAATAATACCCAGGACACGACAACGGAAAAGTATATCTATAGCGGGACGCAGCTGAAAAGCAGGATAACGTACGACTATTCCGGTGGACACCCCCTTGTGCATGACCAGGAGAGTTATACCTACGACGGCAGCGGCAACCTGATAAAGACGGTTCAGCTCGATGGAACAACAACGGCGTATACCTATACCGACAATGCTTTCCAGCTGACGGTCAATCCAAGCTATTATCCGGTGCAGGCGAAGAACCTGCCTGCGACGGAGAAGCAGACCGATGGGGGCGGAAATATCATCGCGACGGTGACCTATACATACGAATTCGACGGGCAGGGGAGGGTGACGAAGGAGACTGACAGCATCAGCGGTGGGTTTGTTGTCGTAAAGTCGTATGTCTATCAGTAAATGCGGCAGTGGAGTGGTCCACCATGAGGTGCCGACGACGCCCGGGGAGGTGCATGGATTGCAGCTGTTCCTGGACAGGTGGTGAAATTGGAAAGCGGCAGCTGACGGCCGGCTGCTGTTGATAACCGGGCCCCGTAACGGACAATTGATATAAAAAGCCTTTCGCTACATTTAGGCGAAAGTTTTTTTTTTGTATTATTTTGCGACTAATAACCCCTATATGACCGTTGAAGAGATTAAAGCACAATGCAAAACATTATCAAACGAAGAACTGTATCTGATAGTGACCAACCGTATTCGCTACGACTATGTAATTGTGGCGGTCGCCGAAGGGGAGATAAAAAGACGGGGCCTGTCAAAGGAAGAGTTCAGAGAGTTTAAAAAAGGACAGGCGCACCGTTCGAAAATTATTCAGGGGGATATTTACCAGGACCTGTTATTTTTCGAAAAGCTTGCATTCTTTTTTCTCTGTATCCCGCGGCTTCATTATTGGGTGGGCCGGGACTATCGAAGAAGAGGATACATTCTTAAGATCAGGCAGGCTCAATATTACTCGGTGACAGGGCTGATCTCCGTGTTTGTTTCCCTGATAGTTCTTAGTGGCGCCGGGGTATTGATCGGAGTTTGTTTAATCGTCTGGGCGCTGACCTTTCTGACAGCTTACTTATTTAATCAATATTATTTTAGGGAAAGAACTATTCGCCGGCTGGCAGCCCGCATGGATGTTCGGTCCGCGGACGACAGCCAATAACCCTCAAGTGCGGTTCTGCAAAAATTTGATGTAGGTCAAATATTGGTTTGGAAATCCCCTGTATTATTGGGGACAGATCTAACCAATTTTGCAATGAAAGGATTGTGGTATTTTCTGAAAGATTTATTGATTTCGATCCTGATCACGGTGATCATTGTCTATGGCTGCTACTGGCTGGCTTTTGATACCGGAGACCCGGGATATTCCGGGCTGCGGCTTTCGATCATGCTGTGCCCGCTCATGTTAATTGCTGCGTTTTCTTCCGTTGGATTGGCGGTCCTCTTTTTTATATACAGGTATTTTAACCGATTTATTACGATCCTTTGCATGACATTTCTGGCGGGCGTTAACTGGTGCGAAGTGGTAGTAGAGCCCGTCAGGTCCTGGAATGACTATTTCGAATCCGGCCTGTCCATGTATATGATAATGGGCTTCACCTCCTTATTAGTGGTAGGGATCGGGAAGATCGTCATCTGGCTCAAAATCCGCCGTAGACCGTAGGGGTTTTGTCACAGTTGTCGCCGACCGGCGTCCAACTTAAAAAAGGACATGAAAAATTCATTCTCGGAAAAGCGGGCCCTGGTCATCGGGGGCTCCAGCGGGATGGGCAAAGCCACCGCAGAGCTATTACTTGCAAAAGGTGCAAATGTCTTCGTCGCCAGCAAATCGCCGGGCAGCGTGGCCGCGGCAGTCGGCGAATTGAAGAAATATGGCGAGGTGTCGGGACTTGCCGTTGACCTCAGATCTATGGAACAGGTTGATGAGTTCATCCGGAAGATAAAGGAGATGCCGCCTTTCCATTATCTGGTCAATGCCTCGGGGGTCTTTGCGCCAAAAGTTTTTGTGGAGTCGACAAAGGAGGACTATGCCGGCTTTATGGATATTAACCGGGGCTTTTTCTTTATTACGCAGGAGGTGGTAAGGCGGATGCAGGGGGAGGGAAGAGGCGGCGCCATCGTGAATATCGGCTCCTATTGGGCCGATCACGCCGTGAAAGCGACGCCGACCTCGACCTATACGATGGCCAAGGCTGGTCTGCACGCGCTGACCAGGCAGCTGGCGATGGAGCTCGCCCCGGACGGGATCAGAGTCAACGCGATTGCTCCCGGCGTTGTAGAAACGGGCGTGCTCGATGAGCTGGCGGGGTCGCCCGAGGCGGCGAAGGAAGTTTATAAGGGGCTGAATGCCATGCACCCACTGGGCAGGAATGGACAGGCTTCGGAGATAGCATCGGTGATCGCCTACCTGCTGTCGGATGAGGCGGCCTGGGTTACGGGAGCAATATGGAGCGTCGACGGAGGAATGAGCGCCGGAAGCAACTAACTTTGCCTACGATGTTTGTCTACAGCGAACAATATGATGAGACGGAAGACCGCCGCCTGGTCAGGGAGGCCTGCGACGGCAGCAAGGAGGCTTTTGAGCGGCTGATCCGGTCGCACCAGCGTTTTATTTATAATATAGCGCTGCGACTGGTGCGGGACGCGAACGATGCTGCCGACCTCACCCAGGAGGTGCTGATAAAAATTGTGACGAAGCTGAACCAGTACGAACAGAAGAGCAGCTTTCGTACCTGGCTTTATCGCATCGTCATGAACCATTTTCTGAGCAGCCGACGGAGCAAGATGGAGAAAGAGATATATTCTTTTGAGCAGCTGGGCGCGGTCATCGATGAGCTGCACAACGACGAGGACATGACGAAGGAAGAGCAGGCCGTTTACAGCCGGCAGATCATCGACGTTCGCAACAAGTGCATGGCAAGCACATTGCTTTGTCTCGACAGGCAGCAGCGGATCGTCGTTTTGCTGGGGTCCGTTTTTGGCTTGAAGTCAACCGTCGCGGCGCCCTTGCTGGGAATCAGTCCGGAGAATTTCCGCAAACAGCTGTCGAGGGCAAGGGAGGATCTTTTTCAGTTCATGGATAATAAGTGTGGCCTGATCAACCCGTCCAATCCCTGTCGCTGCTACAAAAAGACAAAGGGTTTTATAAAAGAGGGAAAGGTCGATGCATCGACGGGGACATTTACCCCGGAAGCCCGGGAGACGATCGGTGCGGTCGTCGGAATAAAGAACCATCAGCTGGATATGCTCATGGAGGGACGGTATCTACGTTTGTTCACTGAACAGCCGTATGAGGAAACCGATACGGGAGACCGGCTGATCGAGCTGCTGCTGCTGGATAAGGATATACAACATTTGTTCGAATTGAACTGAAGGTTCGCGCCCGTGCCGCGTTCGCCGCCCGATCAAAAACTGACACCAGCCATTACCCCGAAGTAGAAGAAGTCGATATTAAACGGTGTAGATGTTATCGGGCGGCCATTGAATGTCGCGGCGAGCCTTTTGTCGCTGAGGCTTACCGATCTGATCATATTTTCGGCACCATTCTGCATGAGGGAATACCTGGCCTTTCTCGCTGATGTGATAATTGTAGCCAAATGCGAACAGCAAACGAACGGTGACAAATTGTTGCGGATCACCCGCTTCGAGGCCGATGGGTATGGTGAATGCCATCGTCCGGGGAAATGGACGGATGGGTTTTGACAGGAATATGCTGTCGGAGCTTGAGCCTGACCGGGTCGTCACAGTATAGGGGAAGCTGACTGCCAGGGAACCCGGCGGCGACGGAAAACGGACCGGAGTTGTAATCGCTCGTTAACGGATAGACGTTATGAAACGGTTAACAATCCTATCGGTTACCTGCGCAGCGAGTCTACAGATAAAGCGCCGGCGCCCGTGATCATGAGCGAGAGCAGGCCCGCTATGTACAGCAGGTTGATCTCGAAACCCGGGGGCCCGAACAACGGACCGGATGGTGTTAGTCCGATCGTATTGACAGAGCTGAAACCATACTTCATCTGAATCGTGAACATAGCTGTAAGCATGGTAATGATCAGGGGTAGGGCGGCGGCTCGTGTGAAGAGCCCGATCAGGATCGCCAGCCCGCCCAGGACCTCGATGAAAGGGACTACCCACGACATGATGTGCGCGAAGGGCGTATGTGTATAGATCAGCAGTCTTTCGAAGCCTGCGGGGCCCCTGCTGAGCTTGACCCAGCCATGCGCCATCGAGCCATAGCCGATGACGAGCCGCAGCAATAAGGGTGCTATACGTTGGTAAGTGTTGTTCATACCAGCAAAGGTATGCCGCAGGATAACGACGGCTGTTGGCAATTTTTCCCGATCAATTGTCCAAATCGCCCCTGTAAACAGTCCAATGCACCTCGCTGTGGAAGCGCAATTGGTTATAATTTTGGATAAAAGTTATAGCCATGAGTAATAAAGATTTTACGACTACCATTTTGGTAGATCAGACCCCGAAGGAAGCGTTCGATGCGATCAACAATGTTCGCGGATGGTGGTTCGGCGATATCGAAGGCCGGACGGAGAAGCTGAATGACGAGTTCACGTACCAGTTCAAGGAGTTTCACTATAGCAAGCAGCGATTGGTGGAATTTATTCCTGACAAAAAGGTGGTATGGCTGGTTACGGACAGCAGCCTGAATTTTGTCGAGGACAGGGATGAATGGACGGGTACAAAGATCAGTTTTGAGGTCACACCGAAGGGCGACAAGACGGAGGTCCGTTTTATGCACGAGGGACTGGTTCCCAGCCAGGAATGTTATGACGCCTGCTCGAATGCGTGGGGCGACTATATTCAGAAGAGTTTGCGCAGCCTGATCAGAACAGGAAAGGGGGAAGCCATTTTTTAGATATGGGGGTAGGCTCCTGACATACTGCTGTCACTGCGGGAGCCTACCTTGCCTGTATAAAAATGAATGTTTATGCAGACGGAAACATCAACGATAATAGAGCAGTTCAACAGGGCGTTCCAGGTGAAGGACGCCTCGCTCTTAACTGACTTGATCTCAGAGGATTGCGTTATGGAAGGCGCGTATCCTCCGCCGGATGGGTCGAGAATAGTGGGCCGCACGGAATGTCTCGGCTTCTGGGAAGAGCTGATCAGGACCCCCAATACGCAGTTCAGTCCCGAGCTCGTCTCTGTCACGGGAGAAAGGGCGGTTATTTTATGGCGATTTGAATGGGGAATGGAGAAGAGGAGCCATATACGGGGTGTCAATCTGATGACGGTAAAGGATGGTTTGATAACGGAAGCTTTGGGATATGTAAAAGGAAGCCTATCTTAGGGTTTCATGGAAAACCGCCTTTTTGCAATCTCCGGAAATAAGGTAAATAGCCTTTTGCTGGCTGACGACGCATTACGTATGTCCAGCGGCTATTTTGACTCTGTCGAAGCGTTCGAACAAGCCTGGGCGAAGAAGCTCACGCTGGCGACAAAGCTGCAGATCAAGTATGACTCGATCCGATCGATCACCCAGGAATCCCAGGATACAAAATTCCGGATCACCTACAGGACCTGGGCGGGCTTCCCCAGCGAGAGCGAATTTAGTCTACTCAGCGCAGACGACTACGAGACTTTTTATGAGTTCCTGGAGAAGGAGCTGTATTTCATAAAGACGCAAGAGAGTATGCTGCCCTTCAGCGCGATCTCCCGCCATCTGCTTGGGCTGGCGTTCGTGGCGGCGCTGACCGCGGGGACGGCGTATGTTGCGATGGATATCGACAAGGGGGTTAAGGAGGAGGCAGGGGATGTAAAGGCCCGGATCTTCGACTACGTCGTTGGCCTGCTGGGTGTGAAAGGAGTTGTGGCGATCGGCGGCGCTATTTCGTGTTATATTCTTTATCAGATGTGGCAGCGGTTCAGGAATCCGCCGGATAGGATAAAGTTTGCAAGACAGTAGATCTACCAGAATTTCCACCAGGGCTTTTTATTTTTCGCGGGGGCGGACGCTCTGCCGGCTGGGGTCGGCATTTGCTTTATCGGCAGCTCCTTTGTCCAAACTTTATATGTGTGGCCGCTCGGCATGCCGTCGTCATATAACGGATAGGGTAGTCCTAATTTCCTCATGAAGTCGAGCAATTGCCAGTCTTCGTTGTCATATTCGTCATCGGGATAGGCTTTTCCGATCTCTTCTGCGTCCAGGTCCCAGCGCTTCAGATAATTCGCTATGGCTGACGGCTGAACGGGGCCTGCATACTTCGCAACTATAGCTGCATTGCCTTTCCAGCTAACAATATCTTCATCGGACATGTCTTCGTCCCAATAGTCGGGGACGGGATTGAACTGGTCGAGCTGTTTACCGTCGACATAGAGTATATACATCCAAAGGTCACCGTCGTGAATGTGAAATGAAAAGACCGGAGCAGTCAGGTCTTTAGAGATGAACGCTGACGAGCTATCCCAGTCGAGGTAGGCGCTGGAATTGAGGATAGTTGTATTGCCATTTGCCTGTTCGATCACAAAGCAGTTGTCATTGTCAACAGGAAGGCCTTCTATTGATAGGCCGCCTCCGGCTGCGCTGGCATATTTTGCCAGGCTATTTGCGACTTCTTCTTCTGTCTTGCCGATTACGCTGGTGAGCGAAAGGAATAGCCCCATTTTGTGTCTGTGATTTGGTCGTGGACGAAGATATCGATATTTTTATCCCGATGACGAAGAAAGCCAACTTTATCGCCCCCTTATTCCGGGACCGCGTGAAGGAGCGCGGGATACATTTGTTCCGGTCGACGGCGGCTGACCCGACATGGCCGGCGAATATTGCTCACCGTGACGAGAACTATCTGTTCATCCTCCAGAAGAAGGGAAGAAGCAGGCTGATGCTCGACTTTAAAACGGTAGAGATGAAGGGGCCTTCCGTCTTTTTTATACTGCCCGGCCAGATACATCATCCCGTTGACTCGGATACTGAGCTATACGTGCTGGTCGTGGAGCCATCGTTGGTGCAGGCGACCTATAAGGAGGTGCTGGATCAGTATTTTTTGCTGCATGAGCCTGTACAGATCAACGCCAGAAGACTGTCGACCATCGGCCGCTGCATGGACTTTTTATCCGACACGCTGGAAGACGATCCGGAGAAGGTCTGCGGCCGGCATATCGCCCGGGGCCTGGTCGACGCGATCGTCGGATCATTTACGCAGGAATATTTTATGCCAGCCAGCCCCGACGACCGGAAGGAAGGCCGGAATGTCACCATTACCCGGCAGTTCAAATCGCTGCTGTTCAAGAATTACAAGCTGCTGAAGAAGCCTTCTGACTACGCCGTCCTCATGCGGCTGTCGACGCCTTATCTGAACGAAGCGGTGAAGGAGGTGTCCGGGAATACCGTGAGCTACTGGATACAGAAGATGATCATTACGGAAGCCAAGCGGCTGCTATATTTCACTGACTGGACCGTCAAGGAGATCGCGATCGAGCTCGGTTATGAAGATCATGCCTATTTCTCCCGGCTGTTCACGCAGGCCGAGGAGGTATCGCCGGTCGGCTATAGAAAAAGGCACCGCTAAACTATAGAAAGGACACCGCTAAAAATCCAAACTTTCCTGCTCTTTCTGTCTTGTCTTCCGTGGTACTGCTGCCTTACTTTGTCGCATGAAAAATCTATTCTTTTCAGCAGCGCTGCTGCTCGCGACACTAGGCGGGGCCGAGGCCCAGCAAATCAAGAACATAGTATTGGTCCATGGAGCTTTCGCAGACGGGTCCGGCTGGCGGAGCCTCTATGACATTCTCACGAAAAAGGGGTATCACGTGACGGTGGTGCAGAACCCGTTGAGCTCATTGGAAGATGATGTAGCCGCTACCAGGCTGGCGCTCGACAAGCAGGATGGGCCGGCTGTTCTGGTAGGGCATTCCTGGGGTGGGGTAGTGATCACGCAGGCGGGGGATCATCCGAAGGTGGCGGCGCTCGTATATGTAGCGGCGTTCCAGCCCGACCAGGGAGAATCGGCGCTGACGTGGTTCCAGAAGGCGCAGCCGGCACCGGAGAATGGAGTGCTTCCCCCGGATGACAAGGGCATCGTATACTATGATAAGAATAAATTCCATGCTGGTTTTTGCGCCGATATCCCGAAGGCGGAGGCTGATTTCATGTATGCTTCGCAGGGGGCGTTTGCGGCCAGGGCTTTTGGCACGCCGGTCAGTCATGCTGCGTGGAGGGACAAGCCGACCTATGCTATCGTAGCGACGGACGACAAGAGCATCAATCCCGAGCTGGAGCGCAGCATGTACAAGCGTTCAAATTCGAAGGTGACGGAAATAAAGGGGAGTCATGTGGTGTTCATGTCGCAGCCGGAGGCCGTGTCGAAGGTGATCATTGCGGCGGCGGCTGGTCAGTAGGGTTGGGGTCCCGGGGACGGGTATCCGCGTCGTCGGCCGACCGGGATTCGGTTAGCAGCGAGCCGGGCAGGTCGGTTTTTGTCTTTATGCCGAGATCTTTTAGTTTGATGGCCTGGGAGACGAGATTGTCCCTGCCCGTGCTCAGCTGTTTGTAGGCGTCATCGTATGCGGACCTGGCGGAGTCGAGCGCGTTGCCTACGTTCTGGAGGTTGCTGACGAAGCCGACGAATTTGTCGTAGAGCCTGCTGCCGCGGTCGGCGATGGCCTGGGCGTTCTGGTTCTGGTATTCTCTTTTCCAGAGGTCGACGATGAGCTTTAGAGAGATGATGAGGTTGCTGGGGCTGATCAGGAGTATCCGCCGGTCGTAGGCGAAGTTCCAGAGGTTGGGATCTGTCCGGAGGGCGGCGATATAGGCTGCCTCGCTGGGGACGAAGAGCATTACGAAGTCGAGCGTTTTGTCGTAGTCGTCATAGGCACGGCTGCCCAGCTGCTGGATGTGCGTCTTGATGGCCTGGACGTGGGCCGACAGCTCCGTCTGGTGGTTTTCGGCGTCTGTCGCCTCGGTGGCACGGACGAAGGCGTTGAGCGAGACCTTGGCGTCGATGATGACGTGCCGGTTGTCGGGATATTTTACGATCGCGTCGGGCCGCATCTTTGTCCCTTTTGCCTCGTTGCGGAGGGCGCGGCCGTCGGCGTCGTAGAGCTGGTATTCCATAAAATATTCCTCTCCCTTGCGGAGGCCCGACTTTTCGAGGATCGACTCGAGGATGACCTCGCCCCAGCGGCCCTGGGTCTTGGACTCGGTCTTGAGGGCGCGGGTGAGGTTCTTTGCTTCCTGGCTGAGCAGCTGGTTGAGCTCTGCGAGCTCTTTTACTTTCTCGCTGAGCGAGAACCGCTCTTTGGACTCTTTGTCGTAGACTTCACTGACCTGTTCTTTAAATTCTTTGATCTTCTGACCGAGGGGCTCGAGGATCGCGTTGAGATTGGATCTGTTCAGCTGGGTGAATCGCTCGGACTTGGACTCGAGGATCCGGTTGGCGACGTTCTCGAATTCGGTCGTGAGTTTTTGGTTGAGTTGCTCCAGCTGCTGCGCCTGTTGTGTCAGGTTCTGCTGGAGGAATTTGTTCTCTGCTGCGGACCTTGCGAGCTGCTCGCTGCTGTATTGTGACTGGCGGCGTTCTTCTGCCAGCTCGTCTTTGAGGGTTTTGGATTCTTCTTTTAAACGGACTGCCTCGTCGCGGAGACTTTGTAGCTGGCTTTGTGTTTCGGCTTGTGGCGCGGCCTGCCGGACCTTCATCCGCAGCCATCCGATGAGGTAGCCGATGGCGATGCCGGTAATTAATATTGGGATCAGTTCATTGGAAGTAATAGTCATACTATCAAATGTACTGACATATTTGAGAGAAAAATGGTACGATGGCGAGTGTCACCCCGGGAAGAGCCACAGCTTGGAGATAAGCTGGAATATCACCAGGATCGCGATCAGGGTATAGACGACCATTGACCGGCGCTTTGCGTTGACGGTTATGTTCTTGTTCTGGCGGATCTCGTTGAGGCCCCAGATGATCAAGCCGATGACGGCGGCGCCGCAGATGGAGACGACGATCTTGTTAGTAACCGTGGTGGTTACGAGGAACAGGGCAAGGCCGAGGAGGCGGATCGCGAGGACGCCATACTGCTTGCGTATGAAGTTGTTGGCGGTTGTGATGGTGGAGAATTTCTCCAGCTGCTCTTCGAGGCCGGGCAAGTCGTCGACCCAGTAGGGGATCTGGATGAGGTCGGTCCTGCTGACGCCCCGCACGATGAAGCTGCCTTTTTTGGTTTTCATGATCTCTTTGACCTCCATAAAATTGATGGTGAGGGGTGGGGTGTTCATCTGCTCGCGGATGATCTCGTTGTCGGTGATCGTCAGGCGATAGCTTTGGAGCATCTGCTTTTGCTTTTTGAACGTCCGCATCAGCATAAAGCCGAGGTAGGAGATCATGGCGACAGTGATGATGATTGGGGTGATGCCGTCGCTGTTGTGGGTTGACATCAGGTTGATCGTCAGATAGATCACGGCGCCGCCGGCGACGATGGGGAGGAGGATATTGAAATAACGTCGCCGGAATTTTTTGATGCCCTCTTCGCCGATGAGATACTGGTTCATAGTTGGGGTTGGTTTGGTTGTTGCCGCAGGATTTGGTGCGGGATGACAAGATAAAAAATTATCTGAATGACGGGAGGACCCGCCGGGGGTATGTCAGCTGACAATATTTTGTTAAGCGTTCGTAAACGTTTGCGTAAATAAATACCTCCATATATTAAGGCAATCGGGTTTTTTTAATAAGTTTTGGGTTGCTACTTAACTCCAAAACGGATTGCTTATGCTACTACACATGATCCCTATAAAAGGGAAAAGTTCCTCCCTTAGAGTGGTATTTATTCTTTCATTTATTTGTATCTCACTGTTTGCTAACGCGCAAACGCAGAAAGTGGCCGGGGTCGTCTCGGATTCGACCGGCGCGCCTCTCCAGGGCGTCACCGTCATGGTCGAGCACGGGAAGGGTGGAACGAGCACCGACGCCAATGGCCGGTTCACCATCAGCGCCGCAAAGGGTGCGGTCCTGGTCTTCACCTACGCCAACCGGGAAGGCGCCAGGATGACCGTAGGCGACGAGGTTGAATACCGCGTCCGTATGGCTCATGTGGCCACCTCCCTGAACGACGTAGTGGTTGTCGGCTACGGCCGCCAGAAGAGGGTCAACCTGGTCGGCGCCGTGGGTACGGTGAATGTCGACGAGAAGCTGAACGGCCGCGCTATACCCAATATCTCTGAAGGTCTGACGGGGCTGGTCCCCGGCCTCCAGGCGACCCAGAACTCTGGCATGGCTGGGCGCAACGGCGCCGCCCTCCTGATCCGCGGTCTGGGAACACCCAATAACAGCAATCCCCTTATCGTAGTGGACGGAATCCCTGACGTGGACATTAACCGGGTCAACGTGAACGACATCGAGACGGTTTCGGTTCTCAAGGACGCCTCTTCGGCCTCCGTCTATGGATCACGCGCGGCCAACGGCGTCATCCTGATCACGACGAAGACAGGCAGGGGGATGAACAAAACGGTCTTCACCTTCTCAGCCAACGCCGCCCTCGAGAAACCCACCAAAGGCATCGACTTCCTCGCTAACTACCCGCTGGCGCTGACGATGGAACAACGCCGCGCCTCGACCAACGTGCTTCCCGCCAACCAGGTGTACAAGAACGGTACGGTTGACCAGTGGATGGCGCTCGGCATGATCAACCCCCTCCAGTATCCCAACACCGACTGGTGGAATATCATCATGCGCGACGGCAAGCTCCAGAACTACAACATCTCGGCCGTCGGCGGAACGGATCGCAGCAATTTCTTTTTCTCCGTCGGCGAAAAGATCGACAACGGCCTTCAGATCAACAACGACTACAAGCAATACAACGCCCGGTTCAACTTCGACTACAAGCTGAAGAGCAATATGAATACCGGCGTGAAGTTCAACGGCAACTGGTCGAATTTCACGTACGCCCTCGAAGAAGGCTTTACAGACCCGGCTTCCACGAACACTGCCGGCTTTGACATGCAGTACGCGATCGCAGGTATCACGCCCTATGATCCCTCCACCGGCTACTTCGGCGGCGTGATGGCCTACGGTGAAGACCCCCAGGCGTACAACCCCTACCAGCTTTATATCAACGGCCTCAACCACCAGACCCGCCAGGAGATCAACGGTACCGCCTACTGGGACTGGACGCCGATAAAGGGGCTGACTGCGGGCATCGACTACAATATGATCTACTACAACCAGTTCAACAATAGCGCGCCGACCCCGGCACAGGCCTACAATTTCCAGACACAGGCCTATGGCAGCCGCGTCTATTACGGCCCCAACGCCGCGGTGAGCCAGACCAACCTCAACGGCTATAAGACGCTGATGAATGCCCGCCTCAATTATCACACGACGATAGCTTCTAACCATGATATCTCTGCGCTATTCGTGTATAGTGAGGAATACTGGAACGACCGTACCCTAGGCGCCTCGCGTAACGACCGGTATTCGGCCGCTCTGTCGGAGATCGACGGCGCCCTGAACAATGTGTATTCCAATAACGGTACCGACAGCGCCGAAGGCCTGAGGTCCTATATCGGCCGTATTAACTATACCGCATACGGCAAATATCTGCTGGAAGGCGATGTGAGGGTGGACGGATCTTCGAAGTTCGTCCCCGGCCAGCGCTACGGAACCTTCGGCAGCGGCGCCATCGGCTGGCGTTTTTCGGAAGAGAAGTTCCTGCAGCCTTTCCTCGACAGCTGGCTTAGCAGCGGTAAGATACGCGCGTCCTATGGTTCGCTGGGTAATAACAGCGGCGTGGGCCGTTATGAGCAGCAGACTACGCTGTCCGCCAGCAACTATATGATCAACGGCGCGCCGGTCATCGGTCTGGTCAACAACAAATTAGTCAACCGGAACCTTTCGTGGGAATCGACCATCGTCGCGAACTTAGGCCTCGAGCTTGGTTTCCTGAATAGCAGACTTAGTGTTGAAGCCGACGCTTACGATCGCCTGACCAAGGGCATCATCCAGGGTACACAGCTGTCGAATCTCCTGTCCGGCGCGTTTCCGGCGCCGCGTACCAATATCGGCAATATGCGCAACCGCGGCCTCGAGCTGACCGTCAACTGGCGCGACCGCATCGGCAAGCTCACCTACGGTGTAAGCGTCAACGGCTCTTATAACAAGACGCGTCTGGAGAAATGGAGCCAGCTGCTGACCCGCGGCGCCACCTACAACAATTCCACGGTGTTCCTCAACATGCCCTACAACTACGTATATACGTACACTGATCAGGGTATCGCGCAGACCTGGCAGAATATTTATGCCAGCACGTCGCAGGGGGCGCAGCCTGGCGACCTGATCCGTCAGGACCTCAACGGGGATGGAAAGATAGACGGCAACGACGAGATAGCGCTGCAGGCCTCCCGCGACCGGCCGACGACGAGCTATACGCTGAACGCTTATGCTTCGTACAGGGGCTTCGACGTCGGTATGCTCTGGACCGGAACTGCCGGCAGAAAGGATTTCTGGTTGAACGCCTTCAATAGCCCCAACTTCAGCCCGACGCGCTATGCCGTCAACCAGAACGACGTCACCCTTCCCTGGTCGGTCGAGAATCGCGGCGGATGGTGGCCCCGTATCGGAGGCAACACCAACAATGCGTCCCAGACGGCCCCGACTAGCTTCTGGCTGTATGATATGAGCTACCTGCGCCTGAAGAACGTACAGCTCGGCTATACCTTCCCGAAGGCGTGGTTCCAGCAGCTGGGCGTGTCCACCTTCCGGATCGCAGCCCTCGCGGAGAATCTGTGGACGCTGACCCACTATCCCGGTCTCGATCCTGAGAAGGCAGGCAATAACAACAACCTGTACCCGCTAAATAAATCGTATTCCGTCAGCGCTCAGCTGAGCTTCTAAACTTGCTACTAATATGAAAAGATATAAGATATTTTCTCCGGCTTTCACTCTTGTCGCACTGGCGATATGCGCCATCGTGCCGGTATCCTGCCATAAGAATCTGCTCGACCAGAGCTCGCCCTACCAGCCGACGCCGGCGACCTTCTGGAAGACGGAGCAGGACGCAACCGAAGCGCTGCAGGGCCTGTATTCGTCGATCAGGCCCTGTTTTGACCGGGACTACTATATGGACGGCCACGGCGAATTCACCCGCTGCCGCGGCGTGAGCGCCACCGCCGGCAACCTCCGGCTGGGAGACGCCTACCAGAGCTCAAGCACGGGAACGATGTATAACCCCACCGGTTATGGCCAGTACTTTGACAATATGTACAAGTACCTGTACGGCGCGATCGACAACGCCAACTACGTCATCGCCAATACGCAGAAGATGCAGGGCAGCTCTGCTGTATTCGGTGCTTCGCCGGTGCTGGCGACGATAGTCGCCGAGGCGAGACTGCTGCGCGGCCTGGCGTATTTCAAGCTGATCTCGATGTGGGGTGACGTACCCTACTATACATTCGCACCTGCGACCAACGACCAGGTGCAGACGCTGTCCCGTATGCCGATCAAACAGATAAAGGACTCCATCCTGGCCGACTATACGTACGCTTACAATAACCTGCCCGATCCCAACGTGAGCAAGCCTGCGCTCGGCCGCGCTTCCAAAGTGGCTGCCCTTGCCCTGCGCGGCAAGCTGTACCTGTACTGGGGCTCGTGGAATAAGAACGGCTGGCCCGAGCTGGACGGGTTTACGCCCAGCGCCGGCGAGGCAACCGCTGCGTTCACCGCTGCTGCTGCAGACTTCAAGGCCGTTGCAACCTGGCCGGGCGTGACGCTGTATCTGAACGGCGACCCCGGGCAGACCGATTCGCTGGGTCAGGCGAATAATCTACCCAACTATTTCAATCTTTTTATGCCCAAGGCCAACGGCAACCCTGAGATGCTGATGGTGTTCACACACGGTGGGACGGGCACCAACCAGGGCGAAGAGCTGATGCGTGATTTCTCCGGCCGTACGATCGAAGGCTCGCAGTGCTGGGAATCGCCCCGCTATGAGATAGCAGACCGCTATCAGCTGATCTCCACCGGCGATTTTGCCCCCAAGCTGATACCGATGAACCCGACGGTGCCTGCAACCGGCAATGTCGCGCGTACCACGCTGAACTCCGCGACCAATCCGCAGAGCTATGCCGGCCGCGACTACCGCATGAAGGCGACGATCGTGTGGGACTACGAGGTCGAAATGGGCAGCGCCTCGCAGGTGTCTACCGGTATGTCTCCCTTTATCTATCAGACCTGGGCCGGCACGGTCACGATCGGCGGCACCAAGTATATTACGTATAATACGGACGGCTGTAACTCGGGTTTTGTCTTCCGTAAATTTGTCCGCAACTACGCCGGACAGGGACGCAGCGACGGCGACTTTGCATGGCCTGTTATCCGTCTCGCTGACGTATACCTGATGTATGCCGAGGCTACCAACGAGGTCTCCGGGCCACAGGCAGACGCTATCGGCTATGTCAACCAGGTACGCCACCGCGGCAACCTGCCCCCGCTGGCTGCGAGCAAGACGGATAACTACCAGGACTTCTTCAACGCCATCGAACAGGAACGTATAGTCGAGCTGATCGGTGAAGGCGAGCGCGGTTTTGACCTCCGCCGCTGGAGAGCGATCGAAAGGGTCTGGGGACCTCCCGGCAGCGCGGGCGTATGGCGCATCGATACCTGGGGCGCCAACCAGTCCCGTTATTTCCAGAATACCTCGGATCTTGAATACCACCAGGACTATATCTTCCGTATACCTCCTGGCGAGCGCGACAAGAACCCCAATCTGACACAGAATATTCCCTGGAGATAAACTATTAGACTACCCGGAGGGTACCTATCCCCGGCTCACAAAAAAATTACAACGATGAAAAGAAATTTGTCAATAGCTATAGCCGCCATTTTTGTCCTGTCTACCTGGTCGTGCAGCAAGAATACCCCCGTGGACAGCGACGGGCTTCTGATCACTACGCGCAGGGAGTGTTCTGTCAGTAGTTTTGAGCTGCTGGGGACCGACTTTGTGAGCGTCCGCGTCGGCGCCGCTGTTATCGATACGGTTGCACAAACGGTAAAGTGCACCGTCCAGTTCGGCACCGACCTGCGCAATCTCTACCCGCAGTTCTCCCTCGCGCAGGACTGCAAACTGGATCCCAAGATCACCGGCCTCACGGACTTCTCCGACCTGGCACATCCCAGGCAGTGGACGGTGATCTCCGGCGACCGCCAGATCAAAAAGACCTATACCGTGACGCTTACCGTACAACCGAGATAATTTGTGAAAACGAATGTTTAAAATTAAATCAACAACGATGCGAAATATAGTAATAGCGATAGCCGGTCTGGCACTGTTTGCGGCCTCCTGCAAGAAGAGTGATTATGCGCTGCCGACGCCGTCGACCAAGCTGCAGAACCAGGCTATCAAACGGACCCTGGGACCCAATATCGTCGGACAGGTGATCGAGTTTGCCTACGCAGGGGCCATCCTCAAGGGCAAGCTGACGTCCTTCCAGGCGGACGCCAACATTGCGGGCGCTGCGGGGACCTATATGGAGTACAGGTCTTTCTATACGGCCTCGACCGGCGCCGACGTTGGTGTTCCTGTCGGAAACCCTTCCGTCACCAAGGCTACCAATACCACGGTTACGTTCAGCGTCGATACCAATGCCGCAACCCTCCGTTATTACTACGTGATCCCTGAAGAGGCCCGCGGCAAGACGGTGACGATCACTTTTACGGCTAAGAGCAACGATGGTGAAAGTATTTCTACTGTCATGGGGCCCTATACGATCGCGAAGATGGACATGAAGCTGAATATGAAGCTGACCGATGGCAATGCCATGTATATCTCCATCGGCGACACGGCCGTCTATAACGCCACCGACGCCGCCGCCCACGCGGGCAGCGTCGACCTGGTCTACCTCTACCGGAACCTGACCACCAGCGCGTTCAATCATGCTCTTGTGTCACCGGCTGCGGATCCCGTCTATCTTCCTGGTGTGACGCTGCCGACGGGTGTCAACCGGAGCACGAAGGAGCTGAAGGCCTTCAACCTGCAGGACCACAATCTTGCGCCGACGGAGCAGTATGGGGGCATCTTTATCGATGACATCGACTTCCAGACTATTGATCTTTCGAATAGCCCGAACTATGCGATCAACCTGAAGGCTGATGCCGGTGTATGGTGTCAGACGGCTGACGGGAAGTACAAGGCCTATATTTTCTTTAATTCTGTAGGTGCGGGGACTGCGACCGTCAGCATGAAACGGTATAAGCTTAATTAGGGAACATGAGAAGATCTTTTTGTTTGGTCGCGTTGCTCGTGATTGTGGGGATGGGTGGGGGTTTGAATGTGGTGGGGCAGGCTTTTGTCCATCCGGGAATTGACCAGAGCGCCGGGGACCTCGCCGTTATGAAGAAGAAAGTGCTGGCAGGCGAACAGCCGTGGAAAGGGGCTTTTGACCGGCTCAAGGCAGCAACAGATACTGAATTTGTCGTCAGGGCGCATACCCATGTGCTACGCGGCCCTTATGGAAAACCCAATATCGGAGGAGATGACCTGTCGAAGTCGGCCAACATGGCTTACAATTATGCGTTGGTCTGGTATGTCACCAGGGATAAGAAGTATGCGGACAGGGCCTTCGACATTCTGAGGGCCTGGTCCGGTACGCTCTGGGACCTCGACTACAACGACGCCAAGCTGCTGATGGCCTGGACGGGTCACCTCCTTTGTAATGCGGCGGAGATACTGCGCTATACGGGCGCCGGGTGGCAGCAGAAGGACGTGGAGGCGTTCAGCGCGATGCTGAATACGGTCGCTGTGCCGCTGATGCGGCCTTACTATCCGTCAGCCAATGGCAACTGGGACGGAGCGATCATTCACTCGCTGATCGCGATCGCCGTGTTCACTGACAATCGCCGGCTTTTTGACAATGCCGTTGATCATTTTGAGCATGGGCCGGTCAACGGGTCGATCCTTAAATATATCTATCCCTCCGGGCAGTGCCAGGAGAGTCCGCGGGACCAGGGGCATGTGCAGCTGGGTATCGGCGAGTTCGCGGGCGCGGCGCAGGTGGCGTATACGCAGGGGGTTGATCTTTTCTCGATCGCGGGCAACCGGATCGCAAAGGGTTTTGAGTATACCGCCGGGTTTTTGCTGGGTGAGACGCCGCAGTGTTATTGTGTGATCTCCGGGCGGGCGAAGGTGTTGAGGGATGACTATGAATATGTTTACAGGCATTATACGGCTCGCGGGCTGGACCTGCCCTTTGTGCGGCGGGCGGCGGACTCGGTGAGGCCGAAGGCTTCGAGGAGTGTGCTGACTGCGGTGAGGGAGGGGTACGGGGTGAAGGGTGTGGGTGGGACTTCGGGTGAGGGTGTGGTTTTGGGTGTTCGTGCGGTTTCGGGGGTTGGTGGGACTTCGAGTCTGGGTGTGGTTTCGGGCGTTGGCGTCGCTTCGGGTAAGGCGTTGCTGGCGGGCGCGGGGGTTAAGATGGGGGTGGAGGTCCCGTCCGATGCGATTGTTGTCAATCCGGGCGAATCGATCCAGAAAGCGCTGGACGCGGCTGTGTCGGGTGCTGGGAAGTTTGTATTGGTTAAGGCTGGCGTTCATACTTTCCCGGCTACGCTTCGGCTGCCTTCGGGTGTTACCCTGGCTGGCGAGGGGTTGTCGACGGTATTGTTTTTGGACCCTGCGTCCGGCCAGCGGGAGGCGATGATCAACGCGGATGTCGATGCCCATGATATAACGATCCGGGATATGGTGATCGAGGCTTCCAACAAGACGGAGGTTCCTTCTGACCCCAACTCGGGCCGCAGCAATAAAGGCGGGTATAACCGCGGCGGGATATTGTTCCGCGCAGAGAAGGACAACCAGATGCAACGGATCAGCCTGATCAACCTCACCGTCCGCAACTCGACCTATTCGGGTGTGTGTATCAGTGGGGCTTCCTCGGTCGCTGTAGTCGGCTGTGACCTCAGCGAGAACGGCGTCAGCGTTCCCCCCGGACCCAAGCTCATACACAATCTGCTGCTGACGCATTGTTCGGGGGTGAAGGTCACGGATAGCCGGCTCGTCAATTCGCCTAATGGGTGTGGGGTCGCGCTGGATCACTGCAGCAATGTGAGCGTTGCGGGTTGTGAGATTGCGCGCAATGGATATTATGGTATATTGGTGACCGAGAGCTCGGCCATTACGGTGCGGGGTAATCTTATTGAGGCGAATGACTTCAGCGGCGTGATGGCGGAGTTTCTTTCGAAGGGGAATGAGGGGGTGCAGGTTATGGGTAATCGTCTACAGTATAATAATGGATATGGGGTGGAGGCTTATGCGGTGCAGCGTATGAGCTGTTCTGGCAATGCCTATGAAGGCAATGGAAGCCGTCCGGCGCAGGAGAAGATCAGCCCTGAGAAATATATGTTACTGGATAAATAGTCTTACTATATGAAAAAGATCGTCCTTCCTCTGTTGCTGTCCTGCCTTTTTAGCCAGTCCCTGCTGGCTCAGACCGACTATATTGGTAGTACAACCCCTCCCGGTCACCCGCGAATATTGTTGTTGAAGGGTGAGGAGGAAGCCATCAAAAAGGCTGCCGGCGGAGACAGGCTCTGGGGAAAGATGCAGCAGGCGATCATCGACGAATCGGACAGGATCATTGGTCTGCCGCCGGTCGAGCACGTCAGGATCGGCCGTCGTCTGCTGGACAAGTCCCGTGAAGCGCTGCGGCGGATATTCTTCCTTTCCTACGCTTACCGGATGACGCACGACGCGAAATATTTTGAGCGAGCCGAGAAGGAAATGTTGCATATCGCCGTTTTTGAGGATTGGAACCCGTCGCATTTTCTTGACGTAGCCGAGATGACGATGGCGATGTCGATCGGTTATGACTGGCTTTTCGACCAGCTGTCGGCGCGGTCGCGTGCTACGATAAAGGAAGCCATTATTCATAAAGGGCTGGAGCCGTCGCTGGATCCGGCGAATAGCGGCTGGCTGAAGGTCGAGCACAACTGGAACCAGGTCTGCAATGCGGGCATGACCTATGGTGCGCTGGCTGTCTATGAGGACACCGTGGCCTTTTCCAAGGGGATCATCAACCGGGCGATAGAGTTTGTGGTCAATGCAATGAAGGATATGGGGCCGGACGGCAATTATCCGGAGGGGTATGGCTACTGGGGATACGGAACCAGTTTTAACGTGCTGTTGATCAGCGCGCTTGACAAGGCCTTTGGACAGGACTACGGGCTTGCCGGACAGCCGGGCTTTCTGAAGACGGGTGGGTTCCTGGAGAATATGACGGGGCCGACCAACCGCCCTTTCAACTACTCGGATGCGGGCGGCAATGGAGGTATCGAACCGGCTATGTTCTGGTTTGCGGCCCGCAACAATGATCCGTCGCTGTTGTGGGTAGAGAGGAGCCGGATGATCGGCGAAGACGTGCACAGACATGTGAATGACCGCCTTCTACCGGCCATGATGATATGGGGACACGACATCAATGTGGAGAATATACATCCGCCCCGATCGTTGATGTGGACGGGCCGGGGCAAGAATCCGGTGGCGCTGATGCGTACGTCATGGACAGATTCGTCCGCGATATACGTTGCGATGAAGGGCGGGTCCGGGAATGTCAACCACGCGCATATGGACGTAGGCTCCTTCGTCATGGACGCCGGCGGCGTGAGATGGGCGATGGACTTTGGGGCGCAGGACTACGAGTCGCTGGAGTCGAAGGGAATGCAGATCTTTGGCCGGTCACAGGATGCGCAGCGCTGGACGATCTTCCGGTATGTCAATCAGGCGCACAATACGCTGACGATCAACGATCAGCACCAGCTGGTCAAGGGCTTTGCGCCGATAACGGGTCATTCTGCCGATAAGAATTTTATGAGCGCGACTGTCGACCTTGGCGAGGTATACAAGGGGAGTCTGGTCGCTGCCCGTCGCGGCATCGCCATCGTCGATCAGAAATATGTGGTGGTGAGGGATGAGGTCGAGGCTCCGGATAGTGCGACGGTACTGCGGTGGACGCTGCTGACGCCGGCGACGGTGAAGATCACGGGGAAGAATACTGCGGAGCTGACGCAGGGAGGTCGGCGATTGTTGATGAAGGTGGAGGCGGATGTCAGGTCCGGCGTCGCCTCACCGGGCGCGGTCCAGATGAAGACCTGGGTAACGGACCCGCCGCCGAATAGTTATGACGCGCCGAATCCCGGGACGATAAGGACTGGTTTTGAGCTGAATATACCTGCGAAGGGTCGGGCGGCGATTATTGTGACGCTTGTGCCGGAGGGTGTCGTTGCTGGCGTCAGCAGGGTCCCGCCGCTGGATGAATGGAAGAAGGACTGATCAGGATACAATTTATTTTTAGTCGATGGTTACCGCGGAGGCCTGATGTTGATCTAATTTATAAACACTATTACAATGCAATCAGATCAACTTATTGGACTTATCATCGGCGGTGTCTCCGTCGTGGGTGGCCTGGCCATCGGAGCAGTCGCGATCATCATTTCGGTACCCTGGTCATTCAAAGAAAAGCTGGCAAAACTGGAAGCCAGCAGCAAAGAGCGGATGGCTCTTATCGAAAAGGGGGTGGATCCTGCCCTGATCATGAAGCCTAAGAATGTGATCGGCAATGATCCGCTGTTCTGGGGCCTGCTTTGTGTTGGACTTGGAGGTGGCAGCGCGCTTGGAGTTCTGCTCAGCGACCTGACGGGTCACAAGCCGGAGACCTACAGCAGCTCGATAGCTGTCCTGTGCACGGGGATTGCGCTGGTCTGCTATTTTGTCTACCGCAAACGGTCAACCGACCAGAAACCCGCCTAGGTGGACCAGGAAACGATATACATTCAGCAGGTGGTGGCGGGGGACGTCAATCGTTATGCCTACTTTGTTGAAAAATATCAGAAGATGGCCTTTGCCACGGCGATGGGGATACTGGGCAATGAGGCTGACGCGGAAGAGGCTGTTCAGGATGCGTTTCTGAAGGCCTTTCGCGGTCTGGGCTCTTTTAGAGGGGGGGCAAAGTTTTCGACGTGGCTTTGTAAGATTACGATCAACTGTGCGTTGGGGCGGGTTGGTTCACGCGGCTCGCGGGATGGTGGATCGCGGGGAGGAGGTGGTTCACGCGCGGGAGGTGGGTTCGTGGATATAGAGCTAGCGGACGAGCACCTCGCAGACGTTGACTCCGGTTATAAGCGCCTCAACGACCAGGACCAGGCCCGGTGTATCCGGGAAGCGCTCGACAGGATGGACGTAGAGGACAGACTGGTTCTCACGCTCTATTACCTCAACGAGCAGAGCATAGAGGAGATATCGGCAGCCACTGTCTGGAGCCGCGACGTGATAAAAATGCGGCTGCACAGGGCTCGAAAAAGAATGTATGGCATCCTCAGCAGGATGCCCGAACTAAAAAATGTTTGATCATGGAAGAAGAGATCCGTCAGATGTTATTAAAAGGTGGGCTAGGCGCTCCGCCGCCACCGAGTCTCGACATCGTCATCATGCAAAAGATAAAGGCCGAACAGGACCGCCGCATCTACAGGAGGGTGGTGATCAATGCGGTGTTAAAGGTACTGGCCGTTTTCGCGCTGTTGGTGGTGGCCGGAGCTGTGTTGTGGTGGAAGGCTGGCCGCCTGGACTGGAGCACGGTGGGAGAGCGTTGTGCGGCCGCGGGGCTTTGGGTCAAGGATCATGCGTATGTTGTCGCGGGGGGGATGCTGGCAGTGGTTTTTGCGGGGGTATTTAAATTTGGGAGGGAGTGACGGGGTTGGGGAGGGACAGTTTGCGCCGTAGTGGCAGAAAAAAATAATGGTAATAGTGTGAAAAGCAGGATAAAGCGAGGGTTGGGGCGGTTCATGTGAGAAAAGTTATAAACTTTTTTATCGCCCTTTTGTTAAATAATACACAAGATAGGCATCAACAGAATCGAAAGAAGGGAAATTATTAAGAAACGTTAAATAGGATCAGCCGTGAGACAGGGCTTTGTGCTATTGCTGCTGGCAGTATCGCTGGCGGCTGGCAATCAATCGTTTGGGCAAGACCAAAACCAACAAAACCCCCGAAAGGGACAACAGAATTCCCCGGGTACGAGAAAGCAGAATTCCGCGAGCGAGGGACAACTGAACCCGCCGCGTGGAGAAAAACAGACGCTGCCGTCCAGGATGTTGCGTCTTTACGAAGACGACGACTATATCAACATCAAGGGACGGGGTACCGACGAGGCCTATACCAACGGCTCGCGCGTCGATCTTTTTTACACCAGACATGATCCTCCACATTGGTTCCTGGACAGAGCGTTCCCCAAAGCGGGGGATAGCAGCACAGACGTCTATGGCTGGGGCATCATGCAGGTGATGTATACTCCGAGACATATCGATGACCCCGATTTTCAGCCGGACGATTATCCCTGGTCCGGGGGGCTGTTCGTCACTCACTCCCTTTATTCCTACAACCCGAAGGCAAACTACGACCTTCAGACGGAAGTCGTCGCCGGAGTGGTGGGACCCGCTTCCCTTGCGGGGGCCACGCAAAAGGCGTTTCACCACCTTATACACTATACCCAGCCGATGGGCTGGGGGCACCAGTTCAGGAACGACCTCCTGCTGAATCTAAATCTCACCATCGAAAAGGAGGTGTTCGCGGTGCATCCGGGCGCCGATCCCCTGCTGGAGCTTATCGGCGGTGGCAGCATCCACGCCGGGACCATGGAGAACAAACTGTCCGCCTACTCCCTCCTGCGCGTGGGGATCATGCATCCTTATTTTGACGGACTTATGTCTCAATTCGCCAGCGGCGGCTCGTCCGACAGGAAGGGCCGTCTGCAGCTGTACTTCTTCGCCCGGCCCCAGGCAGATATCGTCTATACCAACGCGATATTGGAAGGGGGAATGTTCACGCATCCGCCGCACGGAGGTCCAGTGGGGACATACGGTGATGGATCGGCGGCGGATCAGCCTGGCGGCCAGAATGCGGCGTTGGCAGGTCAGGGCGGTGCAGCAGGGGCGGGTCAGGGCGGAGGTGCGGCCGGGACAACTCGGGGTGGTGGTGCAGCCGGGGCGGCTCAGGGCGGCGGATCAGCCGGGACAGTCGAGGGTGGCGGGTCAGCCGGGGCTGCTCAGGGTGGCGCAGCCGGAGCAGGGGCGTCACAGTCTGATGGCGGGACAAAACCAGTGACTCCGACGGCGGCCGCGCTTCCCAGCGCCTTCAGATCGTATCGATCGCTGCGCACCTACACCTACAGCATAGACTATGGCGCGGTTCTCGCGCTGCGGACATGGAGCCTCTCCTTTACCCAGAGCTGGTCGTCGGCGCTGATGCGCGGACTTTATAATCACGAGGTTGGGAATCTGTCGCTGTATATCGGACTGTAAACTTATTTGTTGACCGGCTCTTTCGACAGCAGGTCGTATACCGTCTCGCCCGGCAGCACGAGGCGAACGGGTATGTTGATCGCGCGTCGCCAGCACTGGTCTTTGACGGCACGAATGATCTCGTCCGGCGAATAGCGCGAGGAGAAATGGCCGAGTATCAATTGGTCTATGTGGATGGCGCTCACCATCTCCATCACTTCTTCGAGGGAGCTATGCTTGTTCCCGTAGTCCCGCACTTTTATGTCCTCTCCATTACCCAGGAACGTCGCCTCATGAATGAGGATCGAGGTGTTATCCCATTTGTCGCCGTCTTCTACCGGAGTGTCGCCCGAATAGGCGAGGAGGTTAGTCCGGACCTCCATCGAGAAGCTGTCCCTGCCCTGCTGTTCCGCCAGCTGCCGGAGCTGCTCGCCGGAGAGATGAGCGAATTCGGGCCGGAGCTTTTTGCGCGTTTGAATGACCTGGTAGCCCAGACTCTTGATGATGTGCGGGTCCGCGGGGACGTGACTGTTACGGATCGGTTTGACCAGGAGATCCTTTGCGATGAAGATCTCGTCACCCTCGGTGACGGGGGTCCAGACGGTCCTCGCTACATGGGGGTCGAATTCCTTCGAGAATTTTTCCAGCGCCCGGAATGAGCCGGAATCTTTTGGATAGTGGATCACGGGAAGGCCGGGGCGGGCATTCAGCTGGTTGAACTGCAGCAGCCCGGTCAGATGGTCGCGGTCGGCGTGGGAGATAAATACCTGGTCGATCTTCCGGCTCTTTTGAAGAAGCGAAGAGATGAGCCCCTCGCCCGCATCGAAGAGAATACCCCACTCCTCTATAAAATACCAGGTGGAGAAGAGCGCGGTCGAATATCCGGTGATGGTGAGTTGCATGAGGTTATAAAATTAGTACTTTGTGATAATAAGAATTAAGGGTGTCCAATTTTTGCATCCCCGGTTGTAATAGGTGTGTAAATACATTTATAACCCGGGACCGGAGGGGATCCGGTTGCGGAAATTAACTTTTAAATTCTTGACAATGAGAACGGTAAACGTTTTTAACTTTATCACGCTGAACGGCTATTACCAGGCGATCGACGGAGACATCAGCTGGCACCGTCACGGGGAAGAGGAGAGCAAATTCTCGGATGAGAACTCCCAGCGTGGGAGCACGCTGCTGTTCGGGCGTATTACTTATGAACATATGGCCGCCTTCTGGCCAACGGACATGGCCAAACAGCGGGCGCCCGTGACGGCGGACGGGATGAACAAGGCAGAGAAGATCGTTTTTTCCAGGACAATGAAGAAAGCCGACTGGCAGAATACCCGTCTTATCAACGACGACCTCGTCAGCACGGTCCGGCGACTGAAGAGCGAATCCGGCGCCCCTATTACTATATTGGGCAGCGGGAGCATCATCACCCAGCTGGCCGACGCAGGACTTATCGATACCTATGGGTTTATGATCGACCCGGTGGCGCTGGGCGAGGGCGTACCTGTTTTCAAGGGCATGACGCACAGGCTGCAGCTGAGGTTGACCTCGTCCCGCGTTTTTAAGAGCGGCGTCATCTTTGTTACCTACGAACCGGAAAAAAGCTAAGACTATGGATGAATATATCGTATTGATGCGGCTGGACCTGATCACGAAGGAAAAACAGCCCACGCCCGACCAGCTGAAAGTGTATATGGAGCACTACCAGGAATGGGTGAACGGCATCATCGCGCAGGACAAGTTCGTCGGAGGCACGGGACTTGACGCGAAGGGGAAGGTGATAAAGCCGGGCGGTGTGATTACCGACGGACCTTTCGCAGAGATAAAGGAGAGCCTTGCCGGTTTTGTCATCATCAGGGCCGGCAGCCTGGATGAGGCGGTGGAGATGGCGAAGGGCAACCCGATACTCAATGGCGAGGGCAACAGCGTGGAGGTTCGCAGGATCAATGGACAGCACTGAGATCATACCACAGTTATTCCGAACGGAGTACAGGAAGATCGTCGCCGTCCTCTGCAAGCACTTTGGTTTTGACCAGATGGAGATTGCGGAGGATATCACCAGCGACGCCTTTCTGACGGCGGCAGAGACCTGGGGACAGAAGGGTATCCCGCCGAACCCGACAGCCTGGCTGTATACGGTCGCGGCTAACCGCGCGAAGAATTACCTCAAACGAGGCAGGGTCTTCAATACCAAGCTCGCGCCGCAGCTGCGGCGTTCCGCCTCCGCCGGTGAGCCGGAAGATATCGAAGTCGAGTTCTCCCCGCAGAATATCAACGACAGCCAGCTCCGGATGATGTTCGCGATCAGCCACCCCGCCATTCCGCCGGAAGCGCAGATCGGACTGTCGCTGCGTATCCTCTGCGGCTTTGGCATCGACGAGATCGCAGAAGCTTTTTTGACCAATAAGGAGGTGATCAACAAACGCCTTTTTCGCGCAAAAGAGAAGATCAGGGAGGCCGGCGTCAGCCTCGACCTGCCCGGACCCACGGAGATCGATGCGCGCCTGTCCTCCGTGCTGACTACGATATATCTGCTGTTCAACGAGGGATATTATTCGGCGAGCGATAACCGGTCGTTGCGCAAGGAGCTGTGCTTCGAGGCTATCCGTCTCTGTCAGATGTTGATCGAAAATGAACCAACTAATACGTCAGAGGCGAATGCCCTGCTTGCGCTGATGTGTTTTCACGCCTCGAGACTGGACGCGCGGCTTGACGCCAACGGAGCGATCGTCCTTTATGAAGAACAGGACGTCAGCCTCTGGAACTCAGACCTTGTCAGCAAGGGCGGCTATTTTTTGAACCGTGCCGCCAGCGGCGCCCGCCTGTCGAAATATCATCTCGAAGCGGGCATCGCCTTTTGGAACACACAGAAAGAGGATACGAAGGAGAAGTGGGGCCAGATACTGCAGTTCTATAACCTCCTCCTGCAGCTGGAGTATTCGCCGATGGCCGCGCTCAACCGGACCTATGCGTACTCGAAGGTACATGGGAAGGAAGGGGCTATCCGGGAGGCATTGTTGCTGGGACTGAGCAATAACCGGTTTTATTATGCATTGCTGGGGGACCTGTATACGGGTGTGGATGATGAGCGCGCGTTGCTGAATCTATCAGAAGCCCTGGCCCTTGCGAGGACTCCGGCGGAGAGGGCGACCTTGCAGAAGAGGATCGACGGGCTGGTAAAAAAGGAGTGAGCCGTTGGTGCGGGAGAAGACGAATACTGGTCCGCGTGGGGTTTTTATCGTTTTACTGTCGCGAATCTCGCCTTCGAGGAGCAAACCAGATCGTGAGAGAGGCGCCACTTCGAGGGGTGAATCAGACCGTGAGAGAGACGCCGCTTCGAGGGGTGAACCAGATCGTGAGGGGGGTACCGCTTCGAGGGGTGAACCAGACCGTGAGGGGGGTACTGCTGCTTTGCCGGAGAGCAGCAAGATTCCGTAGCTAGCGTCGTAGCGTCCCTCGTAGGGGGTGACGCCGTCAAAGTTTCCTGCAGCGATAATGTCGGTGTGACCGTTTATATTCTGAGGAAGGAGGGTGAAGACCGGCGACCACTGTGTCTCTTTCGGGAGACGGGACAGGGAATAGCCGCCATGACCATTGTTGAGGAGCAAGGTGGAAGAGAGGTCTTCGGCCTGCAGGCTGGTCGCCCGTTGGAGGCTTTCCCCGAGTATCTGCCCGACCGTCTGACCGGCAAAGGCGGAATAGTTGTTATAACGTCGCCGGATGATCGAGGGCATGTGCCGCTCGAGCTCGTCTTTGCCAAGGAAGGGGTAGTATCGACCGTCCTCGGCGACGGCCAGCAGCTGGTCGGGTTGTCCGTTGTTGTCGAAATCGCCGCAGTAGAGTCGTATGGGCGCCGCGGTGGTCGCGTGGAATTTTGAGTTCTCCCCCCAGTTGCCGGCGAGGAGGTCTTCGCGGCCGTCACCGTTGATATCCGCGGCCTGCAGACAGGTCCACCAGCCGGTGGTATGCTGTAGTCCGAGTTCGTTGGTGACGTTTTTGAAATGGGTATGTTCGTTGTGGTAGACGGTGATCGGCATCCACTCACCCGCCAGTACGAGGTCGGGCCAGCCGTCCTTGTCGATGTCGGTGAATACCGCAGAGGTAACCATGCCGATATGGGAAAGACCGGGCGCCGCCGAATCTTTGGCGATCCTGAAATGTCCCTTGCCGTCGTTGATCAGCAGCCAGGACTGGGGTGTTTCTCCGTAGTGACCGGCGACCGCGCAGGCCCCGATGAAGAGGTCGGGATGGCCGTCGCCATTGACGTCGGCGGAGACGACCACCGATTTATTGTTGGGGAGGACGGGGAATGTCGGGTCCTTTTTGAAATTGCCCTTGCCGTCATTCAGGTAAAGCCGGTCACTGAGAGCGGCGGAGCCGTCCATGTATTTGTTGCCTCCGCTGACGACCAGCAGGTCCGCATGACCATCGTCGTTGGCGTCGAAGAATATGGCGTCTGCGTCCTCGCAGAAGGCGTCCCGGGCGAAGACCTTCCCGTTGGAGGGTTCGAATTTCCCGGATGACAGCTGGTGGAAAAGATAGCCGGGTTGCTGGTCGTTGCCGCAGATATAGATGTCGTCGAGGCCGTCGCCGTCGATGTCGGCGACTGCCATTTTTGGACCGCGCGTAGACAGCTGGTGCGGGATGAGCGGCTGGGCGTCGAAGTCGTTGTAGGTGGAGGGTTGACGGTGGTAGGGGATGGATATGGAATCGGTTATATTTTTTAACAGGGGGGGTGTGCCGGCGCCCGATGGGAGCAGTATCGTCCCGCCGGTCGCCGCGTCTTTGTGGTCGAGCGTGAGCCGTCTGTCGGCTTTTACGTTTGTGAGCAGCTGCGTCATTCCGTCGGGCCAAATGACCTCAACGGTGTCGGCACTGGATTCGCCGCCAAGACCAAAATGGAGGTACTGCAGGCTGCCGCTCTCGAAGCCGTGAGTTGGCGTCAGATAGTTCAGCTGGAGGATACCCTTGTTCTTTACGACGACCTTGGCGCCGAGGCCCAGGGGGTTGGACGCGGAACCGACTAGTTGTATGTCGAGATAGTGGGTCGCCGGGGATATATGTCGAAAATTGTTTTGGTAGATCTGGGCGGGACCATTCGCTGTATTGACCACAATATCCTGTGAACCGTCATTATTCAGGTCAATACAGAGCGCGCCGTTGGAAAATGCCGGCTGTACGATACCCCACTCCCTGCTCATGTCTGTAAAAACCAGGCTGTCTGAGCCCTGGAAGATATAGTTGCTTGCCAGCCCGTCCGGGCTCCTGGCGACCACCTTCGCATCCACTTTTGCGCCGGAAGAGAAGAACTTTATAAAATCGAGGTCGTTGGGGCGGTGCTGGATACCGTTGCTGATAAAGATGTCTTTCCGGCCGTCGTTGTCGAAGTCCGCGATGAGGGGTGACCAGCTCCAGTCTGTGGCCGCGACCCCGGAATAGAGCGCGATATCGCTGAAGCGCATCCCCTGACCGGTGTTCAGCTGCAGACAGTTGCGGGAGTATTGGTAGTTGTAGCCGAATTTGTGTTTGAGCTGGAAGATGCTCAGGGGATCGTCGCCCGAAGAGGTTTTTTGCAGCCGCTGCTGCGGAGGCAGCATGTCGAGGGTGATGAGGTCGAGCCAGCCGTCATTGTTGATGTCTGCGATGTCGCTGCCCATCGAGAACCGGCTCTGGTGCGGGAAGGCCTGCTCGTCGATCTCGGAGAAGCTGCCGTTGCGGTTGTTGAGGTAATAGTAGTCGTTCTCGTGGAAATCATTGCTGACATAGATATCGTCCCAGCCGTCGTTGTTGAGGTCGCCGACCATGACGTTGAGCCCGTAGCCGATGATGCTGCTGTAGATGCCCGCCGCGGAGGTGACGTCCACGAATTTTCTGACGCCGGGGGCGACGCTGTCGTTGCGCAGCAGCTTGTCGCCGCTGGTGGGACTGGTCACGCGCCGCAGAGAGGTATCGCCATAGGTTGCGTTGGAATGGACGGAATGGTTGACGATAAAGAGGTCGAGGTCCCCGTCGTGGTCATAGTCGAAGAATACCGCCTGGGTGTTGAAGCCTTCGATGTCCAGACCATATTCGTGGGCTTGCTCGGTGAAAGTACCATTCCTGTTATTTACAAACAATTCATTCCGCCCGTGAAACCCTTTGTAGCCGCCGACTTCGGACAGATAGATGTCGGGCCAGCCGTCGTTGTTGACGTCGGCGATGGTGACGCCGGTCTTCCAGTTGCCCTTGCCCGCGACTCCGGCTTTTCGTGTGATGTCTTCAAACTTAAAATCGCCTTTGTTGAGGTAGAGCCTGCACTCGCCCTGATTGGAGACGAAGAAGAGATCGGGCAGGCCGTCCCGGTTGAAATCTGCGGCCGCCACGCCTCCGCCATTGTAGTAGTACAGGTAATCCAGGATGCTCAGGCTATCGGTGTCCATCACCCGATTGACAAACCCGATACCCGTGCGCTGGGGAGGTAACAGCTGGAAAGGGGGCGCGGGCCGCCGCCCGCAGGCGGCGAGCAGCGGCAGCGCTATGATATAGGCAAGGACCTGCTTCAACCGGTCAAATATCACCTTTTTTTAGTTGATCGAAAGCATAATTCGCGGCTCTCGCCGTCAGCGCCATATAGGTGAGGGAGGGGTTCTGACAGGCGGCAGAGGTCATACAGGCTCCGTCAGTGACAAAGACATTGGGCGCGTCCCAGACCTGGTTGTGGCCGTTGAGGACGGAGGTCTTCGGGTCGCGGCCCATCCTTGCCGTACCCATTTCGTGGATACCCTGGCCGATGGCGTATTTGTCGCTGTCCCAGGTGGTGATGTCTTTGACGCCGGCGGCTTCGAACATCGCGACCAGCTCTTTGACGATGTCCTTGCGCATTTTAAGCTCGTTGTCCCTGAGCTCGGCGTCCATGGCGAGGACGGGGAGACCCCATTTGTCCTTTACGTTGTTGTCGAGGCTGATCTTGTTCTCGTGGTAGGGCAGTATCTCGCCAAAGCCTGTAGCGCCTATCTGCCATGGCCCCGGCTCCGTGAGCGCCTCCTTGAGGTCGGCGCCGATGTTCATCTCGGCGATGTCCCGGCTCCAGCCCAGCCTGCTTGCGGAGCCCTGGTAGCCATAGCCCCGCAGGAAGTCGCGCCGGTCGCCACCCATGTTGACAAAACGGGGTATATAGAACCCGTTGGCCCGCCTGCCATAGTAGTATTTATCCAGGTATCCATCGACCGAGCCCTGTGCGCCCAGCATGTAGTGGTGGTCCATGACGTTGTGCCCCAGTTCGCCGCTGCTGCTGCCCAGCCCGCCCGGCCAGACGTCGGTGGCAGAGTTCATGAGCACCCATGCGCTGTTGAGTGCCGAGGCATTGAGGAAGACGATCTTCGAATTGAACGTATAGGTCTTGTTGTTCTCTGCGTCTAGTATCTCGACACCGGTCGCGCGGCGTTTGTCCTTGTCGTATAGGATCCGGGTTACGATAGACCAGGGCCGGACCGTCAGCCTGCCCGTCGCCACTGCCGCCGGCAGGGTCGAGGACTGCGTGCTGAAATAGCCGCCGAAGGGACAGCCTTCCCAGCAGCGGTTGCGGAACTGGCATTGCGTACGGCCGGGGATAGCCGCCGTGAGGTTGGCTACGCGACCGATGAACATGTGGCGCTGGCCTTTCCATTGCGCCTTTATCCGCTGCGCTACATCCTTTTCTACGCAGTTGAGGTCCATCGGCGGGAGGAAATGTCCGTCCGGCAGATGGGCGAGGCCTTCTTTCGAGCCGCTGATGCCCGCGAATTTTTCGACATAGGTATACCAGGACTCGAGGTCTTTATAGCGGATGGGCCAGTCGACGGCGATGCCGTCCCTGAGATTGGCTTCGAAGTCGAGGTCGCTCCAGCGATAGCTCTGTCTGCCCCATAGTATCGAGCGGCCGCCCATCTGATAGCTGCGCCACCAGGTGAATGGTTTCACCTCCACATAGGGACATTCCTTTTCGTTGGCCCAGTAGTCCATGATGGGCTCGTGCGCCGCTGTCCCGTACATCGCCCAGTAGCGGGATATGACAGGGCGGTCCTTCTTCTGCTGCTCCGTGGCCCTGTCCCGGTGGGGCATTTCCCAGGGGTTCTTGTTTGCGCTCTGATAGTCCTTTATGTGTTCGAAGGGCCGGCCGCGCTCGAGCATCAGCACGCTGAGGCCTTTTTCTGTCAGCTCTTTCGCTGCCCATCCGCCGCTGATGCCGGAGCCGATGACGATGGCGTCGTAAGTATTGTTCATGTCGTTAGAATTTTGTGTTTGTGAATAGTTGGGTGGAATCGTTGTTCTTTGCTACTATGAATATATTCTGATGTTTTGTTTTTATGCTTTGGATATCTCTGATGGCGCCTTTTACGAAGAATCCGGACTGCTCGGGGGATAGGGGGGTGAAGCCGCCCTTGCCGTCGCCTTTGAGGAGGAGGCCGTAGCTCGCATCGTAGATGCCGGTTTCCGGCTTGGACTGGTCAAAGTTGCCGCCGATCAGCAGGTCGGTCTTGCCGTCGTGGTCGTAGTCGCCGGCGTCGAGGCCGAAGACGGTGGAGAACTGGGCTTCGGTGGGTAGGGGTCGTTTGATGTAATGACCCTTGCCGTCGCTGAGGAAGACGCAGCTCTGCAGCTCGTAGGCGTCTAGTTTTACTGCCTTGTCGAGCTGGTCTTTGGTGAAGATGTCTTCGACGGTCTGGCCCTTGTAGTCTTCGTAGTGAAGGTATTTCTTCTTTAAGTAAGGGAGCGCCGAGACGAGGTCGTGGCGGAGGGCCATCGGGTATTGTTTGTCGCCGTTGTAGCAGCAGATGATCTGCTCGACGGTGCCGTTGCCGTCGAAGTCGCCGGCGTAGCAGGTGACGGGTTTTTGTTCGGTGGCTTTGAAACGTGAGTTCAGGCCGTGGTTGCCCGCGATGAAGTCCGGGTAGCCGTCGCCGTTGAGGTCGGTTATCAGGAGACGGTTCCACCAGCCGTTGGTTTTGGACAGGCCGAGGGTGGAAGTAACTTCATTTAGATGAGTGTGATCGTTGTGGAAGACCCTGATGGGCATGTACTCGCCGACGACGATGAGGTCGGGTTTTCCGTCCTTGTCATAGTCGCACCAGCGGGCGTCGGTGACCATGCCTAGGTTTTCCAGCCCGGGGCAGACCTTGTCGGTGATATCGGTAAATTTCCCGTGTCCGTCGTTGCTGAGGATGTAGCCCTTACAGGGAAAGCCGTAGCTGAAGGGTCTGAGGCGTACTCCAACAAAAAGATCGAGGTCGCCGTCTCCGTCGAAGTCGGCGGCAGTGACGCAGCTGGCGCTTTCGAAGACAGCCGCGGAGGGGAGGAGCTGGGGGGACTTTATGAGCTTCCCGTGGCCGTCGTTGATATAGAGCCGGCTGATCAATGCGGTGGAGTTGGGCGAGAACTCGTTGCCGCCGCTGCAGACGAACAGGTCTTTGTCTCCGTCACCGTCGGCGTCGAAGAAGAGGGCGTCGACGTCTTCGCATTCTTTGTCGCCTTGGGGCAGGGGATGACGGGTAAAGCTGCCATCGTGGCCCTGTATGTACAGCCCTTTGTCCTGGCCCTTGGCGCCGCAGATGTAGACGTCGTCGAGGCCATCGCCGTTGACGTCGCCGATGGCCATGCGGGGCCCCTGGGTGGAGAGCATGGAGAAGATGAGGTGGTCGCGGTTGAAGTCGTTGAACTCGTTTTCGCGGTGGAGGAAGGCGAGACCGGTGGTTGGAGTGAGGAGGGGTTTTGTTATCGTTGGGGGTGTGATGAGAGTAGGTGTTGCGTCTTTTTCGTTGAGGGTGATGATCTGGTTGGGGGTTAGGCTTTTTAGTATAGTTCTTTTCCGGGAGGGCCACTCGACGACCAGCGAGTCGATGGTGGTTGCCTTGCCCAGTCCAAAGTTCAGCCGGCTGTCTACTGTCGATTCAAATCCCCTGATCGGTTGTTCTTCCTGGTAGGCGAGCTTACCCCCATAATAGACAGTGGCCTTTGCGCCGACGGCGAAACGGTTGCTGCCTTCGCCGTGGAGGATCAGTTTGAGCCAGTGGTTGCCCGGGACGCCGTTGTTGCGGTAGACGAAGGCGGGCATATTGACATTGTTGACGACGAGGTCCAGATTGCCGTCGTTGTCGAGGTCGACATAGGCGCTGCCGTTGGAGAAGCCTGGCTGGTCGAGTCCCCATTCCCGCGCCATATTGGTGAAGTGCAGGTCGCCGTTGTTGTGAAAGGCGTAGTTGGGCATGGGGTGGGAGGGGATGAGGTCGATCAGCTTGCGGAAGTCGCGGTCCTTGCCGCTGAGGATGCTGGTCATGACCTCCTGGTTGGAGATATATTGTATATAGTCCTCGTTGGTAAGGTCTTTGTAGATGCCATTGGCGACGAAGATGTCCTTGTAGCCGTCGTTGTCGAGGTCGGTGATGAGGGCGCCCCAGCTCCAGTCCGTGGCCTGGACTCCGGCCAGGCGGCCGATCTCGCTGAAGGTATTGTTGCAATTGTTCAGCTGCAGCGTATTGCGGGTGAACTGGTGCCAGTAGCCGTAGTGGAGGTCGAGCTGGTATTTTTCCCAGTTCTCGAATGTGGTGTTGATCTTTATCCTGGATTCGTCATCCGGTAGCATCTCCGTGACGAAGATCTCGGGATAGGCGTCGTTGTTGATGTCGGCCATATCCGCGCCCATCGAGGCGTTGCTGATGCTGTGCATCTGGTTTTCCAGCTCTTCGCGGAAAGTGCCGTTGCCGTTGTTGATATAGAGATAGTCCCGCTCGAAGAAGTCGTTGGAGACATAGATATCCGGCCAGCCGTCCTTGTTGACGTCGCCTACCGTGACGCCGAGACCAAAACCGATGACGCTGCCGTAGATGCCGGCCTCTTTGCTGACGTCGGTAAAATGTCCGCCGTCGTTGCGGTAGAGCTTGTCGCCGCCCAGCGAATCCCGGATGTCCCGCTCGTTGTGCTGGAGGTTGAAGGTGCTGATGGGCTTGGATGCATTGCGCAGCAGGAAGAGGTCGAGGTCGCCGTCGTGGTCATAGTCAAAGAACGCCGCGTGGGTCGAGTAGCCGCCGTCCCGGACGCCGTATTCCATTGCGCGGTCGGTGAATGTTCCGTTGCCGTTGTTGATGTACAGCTGGTTGGGTCGGGTGTCGCCTTTTGCAATGCCGCTGCTGCACACGTATATATCGAGCAGGCCGTCGCCGTTGACGTCGGCCATGCATACCCCGGTCGACCATTTCCCCGCCTTGCGGATGCCCGCCTTTTCGGTGATGTCCTCGAATTGGAAATTCCCTTTGTTGAGATAGAGCTTGTTGTCGACCTGGTTGCCGGTGAAGAAGATATCCGGCAGGCCGTCGTTGTTGATGTCGCCGACGGCTACACCGCCGCCGGTGTAGAAGTTGCGGTAGGTAAAGATGTTGAACGCCTCGTCGTATTCCAATTTGTTGTTGAAGTCGATGCCGGTCTGGCCGGGGCTGAGCAGCTGGAAGAGGGTGTGGGTGTTCGCGGGTGTGGTTTGACAGCCGGTGAGGAGGACGACGTATAACAAGAGGTGATATGTGGAGCGGGGTAGGGTCATGGCTTTGCCTGGTTGACAGCGAGCAGATTGGTGTAGTCGACGTTGACGTGGGAGTCGTCCTTTTTTCCGACGACGATGCGTCTGTTGCCGTCGACCTTGACATAGATGGTCCCGCGCCTGGGGTCGGTGAGCTTTATAAAACTATTTCCGGGATACCACCGCGTATAGAAGCCGACGACGTCCAGCATGAGGCTGTCGGCGAAGAGGTTCCGGTTCCATGGCGCCCAGGCGTCGTACCCGATCTGGGCCCACATTTTATAGATCGTGTCGTTCCGGAAGAGGGGATAGAAGTTCATCGAAGCGGCCTGCTTTAGCTGTCCTGGCCGGGACAGCCGGTAGAGGACGGCCGTGCTGTTGGAGCCGTCTTCGAATACGCCCTTGTTGTGCATCCGCCAGCAATAGTCATAGAATTCCTTTCTTGTCATCCCGAAATGGATGTCCATGATCAGCTGGTTGGCTGTTCTGCCGCTGGCGAGCTCTTTTTTTACGAGGTCGGAGTACCTGCCCGATCCGTCGCGGCAGGCGGAGAGGAGAACGGTCAGTATTATCAGACTACTCCTTAAATAATTGAATCGAATCATTGTTAATTCCTATTATAAATATAGGCTGATGTTTTGTTTTTATTTCCCGGATGTCTCTGATGGCGCCTTTTACGAAGAATCCGGACTGTTGGGGGGAAAGGGGGGTAAAGCCGCCATTGCCGTCGCCTTTTAAAAGGAGGCCGTAGCTCGCATCGTAGATGCCGGTCTCCGGCTTGGACTGGTCAAAGTTGCCGCCTATCAGCAGGTCGGTCTTGCCGTCGTGGTCGTAGTCGCCGGCGTCGAGGCCGAAGACGGTGGAGAACTGGGCTTCGGTGGGCAGGGGTCGTTTGATGTAATGGCCCTTGCCGTCGCTGAGGAAGACGCAGCTCTGCAGCTCGTAGGCGTCTAATTTTACCGCCTTGTCGAGCTGGTCTTTGGTAAAGATGTCTTCGACGGTCTGGCCCTTGTAGTCTTCGTAATGCAAATATTTCTTTTTTAAGTAAGGGAGCGCCGAGACGAGGTCGTGGCGGAGGGCCATTGGGTATTGTTTGTCGCCGTTGTAGCAGCAGATGATCTGCTCGACGGTGCCGTTGCCGTCGAAGTCGCCGGCGTAGCAGGTGACGGGTTTTTGTTCGGTGGCTTTGAAACGTGAGTTCAGGCCGTGGTTGCCCGCGATGAAGTCCGGGTAGCCGTCGCCGTTGAGGTCGGTTATCAGGAGACGGTTCCACCAGCCGTTGGTTTTGGACAGGCCGAGGGTGGAAGTAACTTCATTTAGATGAGTGTGATCGTTGTGGAAGACCCGGACCGGCATGTACTCGCCGACGACGATGAGGTCGGGTTTTCCGTCCTTGTCATAGTCGCACCAGCGGGCGTCGGTGACCATGCCTAATTTTTCCAGCTCGGGACAGACCTTGTCGGTGATATCGGTAAATTTCCCGTGTCCGTCGTTGCTGAGGATGTAGCCCTTACAGGGAAAGCCGTAGCTAAAGGGTCTGAGGCGTACTCCAACAAAAAGATCGAGGTCGCCGTCGCCGTCGAAGTCGGCGGCAGTGACGCAGCTGGCGCTTTCGAAGACAGCGGCGGAGGGGAGGAGCTGGGGGGACTTTATGAGTTGCCCGTGGCCGTCGTTGATGTAAAGCCGGCTGATCAATGCGGTGGAGTTGGGCGAGAACTCGTTGCCGCCGCTGCAGACGAACAGGTCTTTGTCTCCGTCGCCGTCGGCGTCGAAGAAGAGGGCGTCGACGTCTTCGCATTCTTTGTCGCCTTCGGGCAGGGGATGTCTCTCGAACTGACCGCTGGGGTGTTGGATATACAGCCCTTTGTCCTGGCCTTTGGCGCCGCAGATGTAGACGTCGTCGAGGCCGTCGCCGTTGACGTCGCCGATGGCCATGCGGGGTCCTTGAGTGGAGAGCATGGAGAAGATGAGGTGGTCGCGGTTGAAGTCGTTGAACTCGTTTTCGCGGTGGAGGAAGGCGAGGCCGGTGGTTGGAGTGAGGAGGGGTTTTGTTATCGTTGGGGGTGTGACGAGAGTAGGTGTTGCGTCTTTTTCGTTGAGGGTGATGATCTGGTTGGGGGTTAGGCTTTTTAGTATAGTTCTTTTCCGGGAGGGCCACTCGACGACCAGCGAGTCGATGGTGGTTGCCTTGCCCAGTCCAAAGTTCAGCCGGCTGTCGACGGCCGACTCGAAGCCGCGCGTGGGCATCTCTTCCTGGTAGGCGAGCTTACCCCCATAATAGACAGTCGCCTTTGCGCCGACGGCGAAACGGTTGCTGCCTTCGCCGTGGAGGATCAGCTTTAGCCAGTGATTGGTTTTGACGCCGTTGTTGCGGTAGACGAAGGCGGGCATATTGACGTTGTTGACGACGAGGTCCAGATTGCCGTCGTTGTCGAGGTCGACGTAGGCGCTGCCGTTGGAGAAGCCGGGCTGGTCGAGTCCCCATTCCCGCGCCATATTGATGAAGCGCAGGTCGCCGTTGTTGCGAAAGGCGTAGTTGGGCAGGGGTGTGGACGGGATCATGTTCACCAATTTACTGATCACGCCTTTTCCTTCGCTGATCATCCTGCGCACCTCGGTGGGGTTGGCCATGTATTGGATATAGTCCTGGTCGGTGAGGTCTTTGTAGATGCCGTTGGCGACGAAGATATCTTTGTTGCCGTCGTTGTCGAGGTCGGCGATGAGGGCGCCCCAGCTCCAGTCGGTGGCTTGAACGCCGGCGAGGCGGCTGATCTCGCTGAAATGGGTGGAGGGCGGAGCTGACGTGGGGGAGGGTGGAGCTGACGCGGGGGTAGGCGGAGCTGACGCTGGGGTGGGCGGAGCTGACGCGGGGGTAGGTTCGGGGCCCCGATTGAGCTGCAGGACATTTCTCACGAATTGTTTATAATAACCCGCGGCTTTGTCCGCCTGGTATTTGTCCCAGGTCTCGAAAGCGGTCTTTGTCTTTATACGGTCTTCGGACTCGGGCAGCATATCCGTCACGTAGATATCCGGCAGGCCGTCGTTGTTGATGTCGGCGATGTCCGCGCCCATCGAGTTCATGCTGATCTCGTTGATGCAGCCTTCGAGGTCTTCCTTAAAGGTGCCGTCGCGCTGGTTGATGTAGAGATAGTCCTTTTCAAAGAAATCGTTGGAGACATAGATATCGGGCCAGCCGTCCTTGTTGACGTCGGCGATGGTAACGCCCAGGCCAAAGCCGATGCGGCTGCTGTAGATGCCCGCCTGCTGCGTGACGTCGGTGAAATGGCCGCCGTCATTGCGGTATAGCTTGTTGCCGCCCAGCGAGTCGACGATGTTCCGCTGGTCTTTGACCAGGTCGTAGTTGCCGACGCTGCGGAAGGAATTGTTGAGCAGGTAGCAGTCGAGGTCGCCGTCGCGGTCGTAGTCGAAGAAGACGGCGTGTGTCGAGAGCCCCATATTGGCCAGCCCGTATTCCGCTGCGCTGTCGGTAAAGGTGAGGTTGCCGTTGTTGATGAAGAGCTGGTTGGCGCGGTGCCTGCCCTTCAAATCGCCGGACTTGCAGACATAGATGTCCATGAGGCCGTCGCCGTTGACGTCAGCAAACACTACCCCCGTAGACCAGACGCCGTCGCTGGCGACACCGGCCCGTTCGGTGATGTCCTCGAACTGAAAATGACCCTTGTTCAGATAGAGCTTGTTGGAGCCCTGGTTGCTGCAGAAGAAGAGATCGGGCAGGCCGTCGTTGTTGATATCGCCGACGCCGACACCTCCGCCGTTGTAGAAATTGCGGAAGGTATACATGTTGAACTCTTCCGAGAACTGCAGGTTATTGGCAAATGCGATGCCCGTGGAGTCCGCGGGCAGCAGGGAGAATAAAGTATCTGGCCGTCGCGCGACACGATCGGTACACGCGACAGCCAGCAATAGAGTACATACGACAGATGTTAGTGGGCGGAACATGGAAACCAAATATTCATTGGCCCGGCGATATTAATGATAAAAGAATTCTCATGTTCCTAGTATCCCGGATTTTGTTTCAGGTTCTTATTGGCATTGAGCTGTGCGTCGGGCAGGGGCAGGATATTGACGTGGTTGATCCCGTGCGGACCCAGATTGTCGGCGGGGTCGGCGTCGTGGAATCTCCAGGCGTTGTTGAATACGCCAAAACGGATCATGTCCTGTCTTCTCCAACCTTCGAAGAACATCTCTCTGCCGCGTTCGGCCAGAAAGCTGGCCGCGGTCAATGACGCGTACGGATCGACGCCGCCGTGTACCGTCCTGATCTGGTTGACGATGGCGAGGGTATAAGGGTCGTTCCAGTTGTTGCTCTTGCGGGCGGTAGCTTCGGCCCTGGTGAGCAGGATGTCGGCGTACCGGAAGATGCCGTAGTCGTTGTCCTGGTCCTGGGTCATGCCTGAGTAGAAGCCCCATTTGGCGATGCGCGCGCCGGACTGGCGCCAGGCTGTGGGCTGCAGTTCGTTGATATAGGGCGTGAAGACGATGGGTGCGCCGTTGGGATCGCCTGCGTATCCGGGTCCGCTCTTTTCGTAGCCGTTGTCGAGCAGCGTATCGGTAGTGCTCTTGCCGAACTGGAGCCCGACGCGGAAATTGCTGAGGCGCTTGTCAAGCGTGCCCCTGACGCTGTCGCCGGCCGGATCCGTCCCGATAACCCTTCCAACGGGGCCCGGGTTTGCGACGGTATCGATATAGGAATTGTAAAATTCCTGGATGCTGGCAAAACCGTTCCACGGCTGGCCATTCATGTTAAAGGTTTTCTGGTTGAGACCGTTGAGGGTCATCATACAGATATTGTTCCCTTTCTCATGGACGTGGTCATAGGGAATGGTGAAGATGGTTTCCGGCACGCCCTTATTGCTTTTGGAGAAATTGTCGGCGTAGTTCGGCGTCAGCGTATAGAGACCCGAGTTGATAAGGGTGTCGCAGGCGGCGATGCATTTGTCCCACTGGGGCGTCCCGGTATAGATCTGGGCATTGAGGTAGAGCTTGGCAAGCGCGGCCCAGCAGGTATAGGCGTTGACGCGTCCGTAGGTGGTCTCGTCGGCTGGCCCGGTGTGCGGAAGGGTAGAGGCGACGGCGAGCAGCTCTGATTCGACCAGCGCATACACCTGGTCGCGGGTACTGTTGGCGGGAGGCGTCGTGGAAGAGAAATCGATGGTTATCGGCACGTTGCCGTACCAGTCCAGCAGCCACAGGTAGTAGATGGCGCGCAGACCTCTCAGCTCGGCGACGTATTGGGGGATCTTGGAATTGGTATGTTTGGCGAGCGTGGCGATCAGCTGGTTGCAGGTGTTGACGCCTTTATAGCAGAAGTTCCATCCGTTGATGGGGTCGGGATCGGTAGACTGCACCTTGTGCTGGGTGAGACGTACCCAGCGGCCGCCGTCGCCCCAGTCGGGACCGCGGGTCGGGACGACGCACTCGTCGGACATCACTTCGTTGATGGGTATTAAATGGTTGTTGCTGGCAATGCCCGAAAGATTGGCATATGCTGCGCCCACGGCAGAAGAGAGCTCGGCATCGGTGTTGTAAAAGTTGTCTCCGTTGACCGTATCATAGAGGTATTTGGTCTCGTCAAGCTTGGTACACGACCCGAGGACGGCCAGCAGCAGCAGGACGGTCAGCCGGGGGATAGTATTTTGTCGCATGTTTTGCATAATTGATGTTTCGAATTAGAATCCTAGATTGACACCAAGGGTAAATGATCGGGTGAGGACCCAGTTCTCTCTCCTGTCGATGCCCGGCGCGAGGATATTCGCAGGGGCGACGCTCTGGTCGGCATAGCGCACTTCGGGATCCGCGCCGGTGTAGCCCGTTATGACAAAGAGGTTATAACCGGTGAGATAGACCCGCAGACTTCTGAACCCTCCGGAGGGGGCACCTTCTTTCTTCAGTGGCAGATTGTAGGCGATAGTGGCATTATCCAGTTTGACAAAGCTGGCTTTTTCCACGAACAGGCTGCTGAAGAGCTGTGCGTCTTTCAGATTGGGATTATAGTACTTGGTCTTGACGACATTGTATACGGAGGCTACTGTAGGATTTTCATAGAAGGCGCGATAGGTGTTGATCAGCTGGTGGCCAAAGGCGCCGCGGAAGAAGACGTTGAGGTCGAAATTGCGGTACCTGAAGGTATTGGTCCAGCCCATTTCGAATTTGGGGAGGCCGTTGCCAATGATGGTCCTATAGCTATTGTCGCCAACAATGGGATTGCCTTTTCCGTCGTCGAAGAGGTATTTCCCATTCTTGTCGACGCCTCTGTAAACGGCCTGGTAGAAGAGACCGATGGGCTGGCCTTCCATGGCCCTCGTGATCTGGGTGGCTTCCTGGCCGGGGCTGCCCAGGTTGGAAGCGCCGACGTAGGAGCCTGCCAGTTTTTGGTCGAGGTGTGTCAGCACGACGTGCGCGCGGGAATAATTGACACTTGTCGTCCAGGTGAATCTTTTCTGCCGGATGACGTCATAGTTGACCATGGCTTCAAATCCATTGCTCTGGAGTGTACCGATGTTCTCCCAGCCTGTAGGTACGAGAGCCGGCGGTGAGGGAACGTTTACATTGAATATGAGGTTGGAGGTCGTACGGCGGAAATAGTCCAGCGTACCGCTGAGCCGGTTGTCAAAGGCGGCAAAGTCGAGGCCGATATCCGTCTCTGCCTTTTTCTCCCATTTCAGGTCGGGGTTGGCATTCTGATTGGCTCCGTAGGTAAAGCCGTACTGGTCGTTGCCGGCATAGTATTGTCCGGAGACTGTCAGCGTCGGCATGGATAAATAAGAATATGGCGGGAGGCTTCCGGTGACGCCGTAGCTGGCCCTGAGCTTGAGGGTATTCACGTTCGGAATGTCTGTGATGCGGGCGAAGTCCAGGCCGCCGCTGACGGCGGGGAAATTACCCCACTTGTTGTTGGGACCGAATTGTGTGGAGCCTTCCCGGCGAAGGCTGGCGGCGAGGAATGCGAAGTTCTTGTAGTTGGCGGTGACCCGGCCAAAGAAGGCGATCAGTCTGCTGGCGTTCTTGAAGCTCTTGATCGTAGCCAGTCCGGAGGTGACGTCCAGTGCGGCGGAGATATCGCCGCTGGCCGCGTCGGTGACAAAATTACCGGCTCCCTCATAGTTGCCGTTGTTCTGGAAATCCTGGTAGGAGTAGCCGGCGATGGCGCCCAGGTCCAGGTCGTTGAATTTGTGCTGATAGCTGAGGGTATTCTCATACAGCCGGTTGTACGCCTGGGCTGTCTGTAATATTTTGTAGCCGTGCCGGCTGAAGCCGTTGTTGTTGTTGGGATCGAAGCCCCTGTTGGCGAAGGCATTTATCGGCGAATACCTGTCCGAATCAGAGCTGATCGTCTGCTGGGCATATCGCACCAGGAATTTCAGCCCCTTGATGATCTCGTATTCGGCGGAGCCGGCGATATTTTGTCTCCGCATGGTCACCTGGTTGGAATTTTGAACGAGCAGGGCGACGGGGTTGGAATAGTCGGTGGCCTGGACCTCGAACCAGCCGCCGCCGGCGAGGTCATTGGCGCTGCCGACCGGAACGTGTATCGGAGAGGTCGGGTTATAGATGGTAGCGAATTCAAAAGCGTTGGGAAATCCCACTTGCGATACGCGCCGGGTGGTATTCAGCTGTACGTTAAAGACGAGCCTGTCATTGAGGGCTTTGTGCTGGAGGTTGAGACGGCCGTTCAGCTGGTTGTAGCCGGTGGTGATGGCGATGCCTTCTCCGTTGCGGTAGTTGACGGAGACGTTGTATGTGGTGTGTCCATCGCCTCCTGAGAGAGATATATTGTGGGCATGGGTGATGCCTGTACGGGTAATGGCTTTGTTCCAGTCGGTAGTGGCGCCGTAGTCGGTGCCTGCGCCGCTGGATTTCAGAAGGTCGCGATATTCGGAGGCGGTCATATGCTTGGTAAACCGGGCCGCTTTTTCTGCAGTGACTGAGCCGCTATAAGACACCTGTGGCCCTATCCGGCTGCCGGACTTGGTGGTAATGATGATGACGCCGGCCGAGCCGCGGGTGCCGTAGATGGCTGCGGAGCTACCGTCCTTTAGTACGTCCATGCTGGCGATGTCGTTGGGGTCGACGGAGTTGATGTCGGCTCCGATCTGTCCATCGATGACGATGAGGGGGGAGGTATTGGCGCCAAGGGTCGACAGGCCGCGGAGGCGGATGGTGAAGCCGGCATTGGGGTCTCCGCCGGGTTTGGAGATGGAGAGGCCGGCGACCTTGCCCTGCAGCAGCTGCGAGACGTCGCTGATATTGCCTTTGTTGAACTGCTCGGCGTCAACGCGCGTGATGGCGCTGGTGATCTCTCTTTTCTTTTGGGTGCCATAGCCGACGACGACGACCTCGTTCAAGGCGGCGTTGAGTGGCGTTAGCCGGACGTCGATGGTGGTCCGGTCGCCGACGGTCGTCTCATGTCCCTGGTAGCCGACGTAGCTGAAGACGAGGACGGAGGCTTTTGAGGGTACGGTGATGGTGAAGGAGCCGTCTGAGCTGGTGGCGACGGTAGTTGTGGAGCCTTTAACGGAGACGGTGACGGCGCCGAGCTGGACGCCGGTGTTGTCTGTCACCTTGCCGGTGATGCGTATCGGCTCCTGGGCCTGGAGGTTGCTGGCAAATAGCAATGCCAGGCCCATTAAAATCATGTGTGTTGATTTTAGCAGCGGGTGCATAAGCTTGTATTTGGTTATAAGTAGTGACGAAAACGGATGTGGGTAGCCGCATCAAGCAAGCAGTTGATGTGTCTGGCGGATGGTTAAGAGCTGGAACGGAAAAAGGGGAAAGTTGTTAGAGGCGGTGGTGCAAGGAGACTGATAGGTAGCATGTGCAATCGTTTTGAATGTGTAATCCGGCAATGGCAATTTCTACAAATGTCAAACGAACATTTATATTATTCCTTAAAAAAAACCTGTTCTGGGCTACAGAACAGTGTGTATTAAAGACCCATTAAAAGTAGAGATTTTTTATATAAAAACAATCGATTGCATTGGGCGGGATTTTCGCCGGGCGGGTCGAAAACAAGCTAAAATATTAAGTATTAATCGACTGTGTAGGAATGTAAAAGGGAATATTTTTTTAAATATTTATTATTTGCATCTGTAATACTGGTAATAAACAAGCCGGTACAGATGCACCGGCTTGATGACTGTCGATCGATGTCTGGTATTATTTTATCTTGGTTTGAGTCCCCCGTCAAAATAGAGCGTGACATAGCGTGCATCTTCTGTAAGCATGGCACTTCCTATTGCCTGGCTCTTGATCGTGCCGTCTTCGAACTCGAGGCTCAACTCTATGCTGGTGATATTCCAGTCGCCGTCGCCGAACTCGACAAGGGCGAGGGCCCCACCGTGCTTGTTGAAGTCACTTAGCTTTAACGGTATCTTTGAAGGCAGCAGCTTGTCGGTGATCTTTGATTTCTCCTGTATCTCCGGCGAGTTCTTACCCGAGAAGAATTGAAATACGGCTTTATCGGGGAAGGATTTGGTATTGATCTTTGTCTCTCCCGGATAGAGGAATAACTGGTAGCGGGTGCCCTTGTCTTTGCCGTCGTCTCCCGTGCGGAGGGTCACATAGGCGTTGACCAGTCGAGGGTCGTCTTTACCCGGCGTACATTCCTGCACGCTGAACTCATCGGTAGCGCTTTTCGATCCGATGACGTCGCAGGCCATATCGTAGAGCTGATAGCGGACCGGCATAGCATTCTTATATGTCACCTTTGACATGATCTCCGAAAGCTCTTTTTTAAGGTCTTTCTTGTCGAAAGAAAGGCTGGTATTTCCCGCGCCTCCTACGACATAGCAGTTGATCGTCCGGTCGACGGATTTGCTGCTGGACATTTGAGCGAGGTCGACATTGGCGCTGACACCCCATCCGCTGTAAGACGCTGAGAAGGCAGCCGCCTCTTCCTCGGAGTTGAAGTTGACCGTGAGATTGGCCAGCACTCTTACGCCATAGCTGACGCTTCCGATGACCATCATATTCGGCTTGGACTCTATCTTCTGATTTTTGAAGAAGCCTTTTTCCGGCGGGACGGTCGTGATGCTGAACAGGGTCTTGATGGCGTCGATCGTAATATTCCTCGAGGTCTTCTGGCTCGCGGTGCCATAGCTGCCTTTGAAGCTGACGCCCCATCCGCTGGCCCCGCCGCTGACCTTGAGGCTTTCGTCGGCGCTGTTGGACGTCTCATAGATCTGGTAGGTAAAGCTTTCGGTCGTGGATGGCCCCGTCGCTTCGTGGAAGAGCTCGTCCAGCGCGGCCCGGATAGTGGCCATATTGGGATTGTCGATCGTCCTGGATGGGGAGCCCTTTATATTGGCGTTGTTGGTGACGATGGTCAGCGGATTCCTTTCGCCGGCCTCTTCCTTATAGCCGTTGAAGAAGTTGTCATAGGTATAGCAGGCGCCGGGGTAGATGTGGCTGGCTGCAGTGGAATAGTCGTTGTTCAGGAACGTCGTACTGGTAGCCGTCAGCTGGACGTGGTTGGTGACGCAGGACCATTCGCCTCCCTTCCCGTCCGGCGTTTTTTTAACCTGATCTTTCTTTACGCTGGCTTTGATGCTGGTGGGTTTGTCGGCAAAAGAGGGTTTTTTCACCATCGTCAGGTGAAGGGCCGAGCCGTCAGGATACTTGATGTCCTTATTGGCCTCGCCCTTAGCGTCCCCAAAGGTCTTGCTGTACAATTGCTGCCGGAGAATGCCCGCAGGGGTAGCGCGGTATTGCGCCATGTTGGTAGCAACCATCAACTTTGGAGGGGTGGGGGTGTTGGGTTTTTTGGGTTGTGCGGTGACGCCCAGAATTGTCAGCAGGCCTGCTGCAAGCAGGGCCGGGGTTTTTAGCTGTTTCATTTTCTAATATTTAATGATTTGAAATAAGGACAAAGCTATTCCGGGGGCGGGCAGGGGTCAATGCTGGATTGACGAATTCGGGACTGTACGATCAACCCTGAATATCTCCGTCTTTTGACGGACGCATATCCGGTTGTCAGCGGAAGACCTTGTCGGTCCTTCTTCGTAACTTGATAGTACCTAATTCTTAATCATTAAATCGAATTTTATGAACCGTCTTCTACTGACCGGCAACCTCCTTTTGCTGGCTATCGTCATCGTCATGTCCGGCTTTTTATTGTCCCCTTCCCGCAACGACGGCCATCCACCCACTCCGCCTTTTAAGAGCTGCTATGAATGCGGCGACGCCAGTTTTTATGGAATACCTATTGATGAGTTCCTGAAAGATGTTGCCCGTTACAGGAGAACTCACGACAGTATGATAAACAAGGAACCCTATATGAGGAATCACAAGCTGGAGGACGCCAGGGCCTGCTGGTTTTCCCTGGACACGCTGGAAAAATATATCTGTCTGATCAAGAGGTTTTCGGGCAAACTGGGTCTCGCCGACTCCTTGTTAGGCGTGCGGTTCTATTATGGCGTCTACCCGTCCGACCCGAACAGCCTTTGGAACCCCGATTATGTCAGCCTCCATACCCTGTTCATGGTACCTACTTTTAGAAAGATCTCCAAAAAGGACACCACAGACATTGATTTTGATCCGAGGGTATCCAGGCAGCCGCTGGCATCTTATTTCAACCTGGGAGCGACTGGCATGCCAAGGGTGATGGTGTTTGACCTCGGCGGTCAGCAGAGGTCGGAGGGCATGGCCAAAAATCAGGGTCAGCTCTGCCCGCCCAACTGCCCGCCCGATAATCTTAGTACGCTGGCGACCGCAGACCAGCAATACCCCAATGAGACGTACCCGGCTCACTGATCCCAACTACCGCCACCACCTAATCCAACTTCCACCGCCATGAGCTCATACATCACCATATTCGAACTCCTTGCCCTGCTGGCGTCGCTGGCGGCCTGGGGCTTTATCCGGAGCAGCGCCTATCTTAGGATATACCCCCTGCTGCTGCTGGTTGTCGCAGGTGTAGAGACATACACGACGTATTTCAGGACGCACCGGTTGTCCAACGCGTGGATATACAACTGGCAGGTGCCCGTTCAGCACCTGCTGTACCTGCTGATCCTCTACTATGCGCTGGAGCGGCCGTCCTCCCAGCGGCTGATGCTGTATTTTATGGCGGCGCTGGTCCTGCTCGCGGGCATCAGCGCTGTCATACTGACGGAGAAGGGGAGGTTCAATACGATAGGATATTGCTGTGGCTCTGTGCTTGTCGTCATCGGCATCATCCTCAAGTTCTATGAGATGCTGCAGAACCCTACCGACTTCAATTTTTTGCGGAAGCCGTTCTTCTACCTGCTGTTCGCTTTCCTGCTGTTCAACGTGGGCAGCCTGCCGTACTTTGCTATGGGGAACTGGCTCTATTTCGAGATCGGTTATAAGTCGGCCGTGCTGATCCTGATCAACGTGATGAGCATATTGAATTACGTTCTGTACGCAACATATACAACGGTATTCATATGGATAATTCTCATGAGGGGATACTCCTGATCGGCACGACGATGGTGCTACTGGTCGTTGCTGCGATCACGGTGCTGGCGGTGATGGTGATCTACCGGAAACGCAAGCTCGATCACCGGCGCGAGATAGAGGTGATGAACATACGGTATACGCGCGAGCTGATGCAGGCCCAGATAGAGGTCCAGCGGGAGACGATGTGCCATATCGGACGGGAGATACACGACAACGTGGGGCAAAAGCTGGTGCTGGCGGCGCTTTACGCCGCAGACCCCACAACTGCGGAAAAGATCGCCGCGATAGGTGCTATCCTTCATGAGTCGCTTGGCGATCTTCGCGGGCTTTCGAAGAGTCTCACCGATCTCCACCACCTGAACAGCGACCTCTACCAGCTGATCAGCAATGAATGCACCCGCGTGAGGATGACGGGGGCCTGCCCGGTCCACCTGGACTCCAATACGACGCAGATCAGCTGCAGGCTGCCGGTGAAGAGCTTCGTGCTGCGCATCCTTCAGGAGTTCCTGCAGAACAGTCTGAAACACGCAGCCTGTACGGAGATTGCGGTCCGGATCCAGCGAAAAGAGGACTGCCTGGAGATCACCGCCGCCGACAATGGAAAAGGCTTCGACCCCGCCCTTGCGCTGGCCGGCGGTCCGGATAAGGCGCTGGCCGGCGGTCCGGATAAGGCGCTGGCCGGCGATCAAGGCGGCATCGGCCTGAAGAATATGCGGACCCGGGCAGAGATGATCGGGGCCTCCCTCCGGCTAACGAGCTCATCCCCGGGCGGGACAAAGATGCGCCTGACCATTCCTTCAAACCAGTTAATCGTATAACTATGCAACACAGCGTTGTCATCGTCGACGACCACATCCTCATCGCCCGGGCGCTGACCGGGATCATCGAAAAGTTCAGGGACTACCGGGTGCTCTACGAGGTCGCCAATGGAAAGATGCTGATCGAAAGGATGAGGCTGCCGCAAAACGTCCCCGACATCGTCCTGCTGGACATCACCATGCCCGAGATGGACGGCTTTGAGACGGCCAGATGGCTGTCCCTGCATCACCCCGGCGTCCTGATCATGGCGTTGTCGATGCAGGACGAAGAGGGGATACTGATAAAAATGATCCGCTGTGGAGCCCGCGGCTATCTTTTAAAGAACATCCACCCGACCGAACTGGAAACGGCCCTCGGCGACCTGGTAGGGAAGGGCTGCTACTATCCCGACTGGATGACCCGAAAGGTGATGCAGACCATATCCGGGAAGGATGTCTTCGAAGAGGACACAAAGGTCAGACTGCAGGATCGCGAGATCGAATTCCTCCAATACGCCGCGTCCGAGCTGACCTACCGCGAGATCGCCGAAAAGATGTTCTGCAGCCCGAGGACGGTCGAGAGCTACCGGGACAGCCTGTTCGGGAAGTTGGGCTACAAGACGCGCATCGGACTGTTGATGTACGCGCTGAGAAAGGGGATCATAAAGCTGTGAACCCTCGGGCAGTACCTATCGATCACTCACCGCCGGCGCCTTATGAAAGATAAGTATCTCGACGCGCATGTTGGCGTGCATTTCTTCCGGGGTGACGGGGTGGGCGAACTTCGAACGCATGTTTCCCATGCCCTTGTAGGAGAGATGGGATGGGTCGAAGCCTTCGTCAATGAGTATGCTATAGATCAGCTGGGCGCGTTTGACGGATAGTTTGAACAGCGGGTCGTTGGGTTCGGTGACGGGTTGTGTCGAATTGCAGAAGCCGTCGACCTCGATATAGTCGGATCTGTATTGGCGGAGTATCCGGATGTATCGGGGAAGGAACATTCGTGAGTCTTCTGTGAGGATGGCCTGGTCCTCGTAGAAGTTGATGTCCTTTAGTGTGACGACGGAGTCGGGTCTTCCGGTTGTTGCGGAAGTGTCGGTAGTTGGGGGTGTGGTAGTTGGGGGTGTGGTGGTTGGGGGTGTGGTAGTTGGAGGTGTGGTAGTTGGGGATGGGGTGGTTGGGGGTGTGTTGGTTGGGGGAGGAGCCGATGTGGGAGGTGTTTCGACGGCCGGATAGCTCCTTATTATAACGACCCGGCGGTTGACGCTGTCGCCGCCTTTGATCTGCTCGCTTTCTCCTGCCGCGAGAAGCACCGTCGGGGGGCGGGAGCCTGCGAGGGCGGCCACCTGTTGCGCTCTGCGCATTGAAAGTGCCCGGTTATACGACGCCGTACCTACCGTATCTGTGTATCCGCTGACGAACAGCGTATCCGTCGTTGGGTTTATATGGCGGAGGAAACTGTCCAGTCTTGTGGCTTCATCCTGTCTTAGCTGGTGCAGGTTAAACCCAAAGTGTAGTGTGAGCGTATCATGGGATCGCCCCTGTGCACCGGCGGCCAGCGTAACTGTAATGGACAGGACAAGACAGACAAGGACTCTCATGCCCGAATTTAACAAAATTACCCCGGCTGCAAACCGGGGTCGATTATATTTGTTGTGACTATTGGTTGGGGTGTTGGGACCGGTGATCGTATTGATTGGTGCCGCTGACCGGTTGGGACCGATGATCGTATTGATTGGTGCCGCTGATCGGCTGGGACCGATGATCGGGTTATCTATGCTCGTGTTGTTTATGACCAGTGACCGGGGACCCAATGACTGTGATAGTAGCCGGGCTCATAGTGACCGGGGACCCAGTGGGAACCGTAGGGACGAGCCGAGACGTAGCATGAGCTGAAGGCGGCAGCGATGACCAGCCCCAGGAAGAAGAGTTTAAGCGTGGATGATTTCAGCGTTTTCATGATCTTAAGTTTATAGTAAGAGGGTTGGGGAGGACAACCGTTTAACCCGCCCCACCCCGTTAACAACTATATAACCGGTGAAAACCTGGTCTTTTAACAAACTATTTGCTCATTTGATCGCTCATATCCTTCAACACCAGGGTGGCGGTATTTGTACACTGCAGCTTAATATACGCCAGCGTCGTTCGGGCGGCCGCTGATGGATAACCGATGAATTGGGGACCATTCCATTGTTCAGGAGTTATGGTCGCGTTGGTCTGTTGCATGGTACTGTCCACGAACTTCAGGAGCCGGTCTTTGTTCGTACTGACCAAAGCTGAGCGATAACATCTGGTGAAATCGCTGACAGAAGACATGATGCTATCCCCGAGCAAAGTTCTGGTCAGTAATTTTGACCCGATCTCCGTGTCAGCACCCTCCGGATCTTTATCTCTAATCCTTTTTGAGGCGCGTGAAAGAAGCTCATTCAGGGACTTTATTGACTGATACAGGCTGTCGGCTTTTTGTGCCCAATCCGGATGCGACGTCGCCTTTTCCTGAATTTTGAGATAGCTTGCGCCCAGATCGTTCTCCGAAGCCACCAGCCTGTTGCTCTTCTCCAGGGAGGCATTGACCGTCTTAAATGCTTTTGCAATTTTATCCGAAGGCGATTCGCAGGACCAGAAAAGGATCAGAAACAGGAGACAAAAGATGGCTTTCATGGTTGGGGAGTTTTGGACAAAATACAAAAAATATGAGCATACGGTTACGATCGGTTGCGCCGGCAAAGTTAAAACCGCTTGCTCATTTCTTCAAAAATACCGGTGGCCGCCTGCTCGCAGTCCCTCGTAAAATTGCCAAGCTGGGATGCAGCGTCCCAGGTCCCGCGATGGAAGAAGGTGCTGTTCCACTTCATCACCTGCGTGTTTTCCTTTGTATCGCCAAGGTCTAAGTCGACGTGCCATTTTGAGTCGTGGCCGAGCATTATATGATAGCAGCATTCTACGACGGCGGATAGGCCGAGGCGAAGGCTGTCACCCAGTGGTGTATGCGTCAGCGTCTTTTGCGCCAGCGTCCTATCCGTGAGCCTGGAATCCAGGGCATAATGGTCCTTGTCGAGCAGGTCTTTTCGGACCGTTGCCGTGCGGAGGCTAAATGCCCTTATCATATAATACAGACTGTCGGCATTATGCGCCCAGTCGGGGTGTTTTCCGGGATTCGCGGTTACCATACGTTTAAAGTCGGAATAACTGGCTTCGAAAGGCGCATTCATGAGATCCGGCGGCCCAATGATGCCGTCCGGAGGCGGCTTGCATGCCCCCAACAGTAATAGGCAAAGCCCTATCTCAACCGGACGGAGTCCGGTTCGCCCATTCACGAGCTTTGCGAAGTGAACGAACAAGGAGGAACGTGGCAAAGCAGTTCCGACGAAGTTCTGCTTAAAGCCGAAGTGGGCAGACATTATTGTTTGGGAAAAAAATTTATTTTTCGTCAAAATTTTTTGTCCCACATTTATCGTCCAATTCTTCCCGTATATGCGCATATGGTTGTTATTATTAGGAATATACTCCACAACAACGGTCTCTGCCCAGTCTTTTTATCTCCTGGTCGGTACCTATACCAATAAAGGTACAAATAACACGACGCCCCCGCAAGACAGCACGGGAAGCAAGGGCATCTACCTGTACCGCTGGGACGCCGCGACAGGGCAAGCCAGCTTTCTCAGTCATACCGACGTAGTGATGAATCCCTCCTACCTGGAGATCGCTCCCGACGGGCAGCACGTGTACGCCGTGACAGACAGCAGGACGCAAGCCATGGGCAGCGTCAGCGCCTTCCGGCTCGACCGCGAAAAGGGACGGCTGGAATTTATCAATAAACAGCCAAGCGGGGGAGCGAATCCTGTCTATGTCGCGGTGCATCGCAGCGGGCGCTGGGTCGCGGTAGCCAATTATACCGGAGGGAACCTGGCTGTATTGCCTACCGGCAGCGGCGGGGCTCTGTTGCCCTATGCGCAACTCGCGCAGCATACGGGTCATAGCATCAACCCGACGCGGCAGGAGAAGCCGCACGTCCATTCGGTGGTCTTCTCGCCGGACTTCCGCAGCCTCTATGCGCAGGACCTGGGCGAGGACTCCGTCAGCATTTATACCTTCGATTCCGCAGAGCCGATGCCGCTGCACGACGCCGGGAAGATCGCCACCACGCCCGGCAGCGGACCGCGGCACCTGACCTTCCACCCCAACGGCAGGTATGCCTACCTGGTAGAAGAGATGGGTGGGAGCGTGGACGTATACCGCTGGTATCCCGGTACCGGACATCTGCAGCTGCTGCAGCGCGTCGCCACGCATCCCGATACGGCAAGGGGTCCCTTCCGGAGCGCAGACGTCCACGTCTCGGCGGACGGCCGCTACCTTTATGTAACTAACCGCGAATCGGAGAGTAATATCACCACGTTCTCCATCGACACGGATAAGGGAACGCTGCGAACTATCGGGTATACTCCGGTGTTGGGCAGGGAGCCGAGGAATTTTACGATCGACCCGACTGGTCGCTATCTTTTGGTTGGTAACCAGGACAGCGATGAAGTGGTGATCTTTAAAATTGATGAGAAGAGCGGACTTCCGCGTCCGACGGGTCAACGGATAAAGGTACCGTCACCGACCTGTTTGAAGATGGCAGAGTGAAGTTTGAAGATGGCAGAGTGAAGTTTGAAGATGGCAGAGTGAAGTTTGAAGATGGTAGAGTGAAGTTTGAAGATGGCAGAATAGACATATGCACATACACAGCGAGAACATATTACTGATAGGCTCGGTCCTTCTGCTGCTGAGCATCCTGGGCGGCAAGACGACCAGTCGCTGGGGGGTGCCGACCCTGATCTTCTTTTTATTGGTGGGGATCCTGGCCGGATCTGAAGGGATTGGCGGCATACCGTTCGACGACCCGCCGCTGGCGCAGCTGATCGGCGTCATTGCGCTGAATTTTATCCTTTTCTCGGGTGGGCTGGGCACAAATTTCCGGACGATCGAGCCGGTGCTGAAGAAGGGACTGGCGCTCTCGACGATCGGAGTGGTGCTTACCGCCCTGTCGGTAGGGGTTTTTGTGCATTTTCTGCTGGGCTTTTCCATGCCTGTGGGGCTGTTGCTGGGGGCGATCATTTCCTCGACCGATGCCGCGGCGGTATTTTCGATCCTGAGGGGCAGGGGCGTTCACCTGCAGGGAGACCTGGCGCACGTGCTTGAGCTGGAGAGCGGAAGCAATGACCCCATGGCCTATTTTCTTACTATCTCGCTGACCACGATCGCAAAAGAGGGGTCTTTTCATGCGGGGGAACTGCTGCTGCTCTGCGTTAAGGGTTTTGTGATCGGGGCGCTGATGGGCTATGCCACGGGGAAGGGGAGCATCTGGCTGATCAACCGGATACATCTTCCCAATAAGGGATTGTATTTCGTGCTCCTGCTGGCGCTGGCCCTTTTCAGCTATTCTGCGACGGAAACGCTGGGCGGCAACGGATTCCTTTCCATTTATATCTGTGCGGTGTTATTGGGCTCTTCTGATTTTGTTCACAAGCGCATCCTGATACAATTTTATGACGGTATCGCCTGGCTGATGCAGATCATACTTTTCCTGACCCTGGGGCTGCTGGTCTTCCCGTCCCGGGTGCTGGCGGTGGCGGGGCCGGGCCTGTTGATCTCAGCTTTTCTTATCTTTGTAGCGAGACCCATCGGGGTGTTTGGCGCCCTGCTGTTTTTTAGGGGGAGCGGGAAGACTGACCAGAGAAGTAAGCTATTTCTGTCCTGGGTTGGTCTGCGGGGGGCGGTACCAATCGTTTTTGCTACTTATCCATTGATCGCCGGCCTGCCGGAGTCAAACCTTATATTCAACCTCGTCTTTTTTATCGCGGTATCCTCTGTGCTGGTACAGGGGACGACCCTTCCGGCAGTCGCCCGCTGGCTGAACCTGACTGCCCCGGAATGAGGGACAAGAAATTTTTGAAATAAATTTAATTTTTTGTCGCGGGGCTCGGGAATGTGCAACCCGGACTCCGTCCGGTTATAGTAAGTAGGAAATTTTTACGTATATTACCAAAGGTTATTCGAAGGCAATCATTTACCTCAACCACCCACAGGGTGGCTTACTATGGGAACCATAGAAAAAAAACTAACGAGTGGCATCGCATTCGCGATCGGCTTCGTGCTCATGATCGTCGTATTGTCCATCTGGCAGTATCGCAGGATACAGGACAATGGGATACTCCTCCGGCACACGAATCTGGTATTGTTCAAGACGCAGGAAGTGCTGAATGCAGCGGTGCAGTATGAGCTGAATATCAAAAATTTCCTGCTGACCGGGGACAGTCTTTTTCTTCGGAAGGCCGACGACTCGATGGCCAGCCTCCGTCCCCAGATTGCCGAGCTCAAACAGCTGACCAGCGACAATGCCAGCCAGCAGCCGAGGCTGGATTCTCTTCTCTTTTATATCGACAGCAACCGCCAGCTGCTGACCAGGGCGATGAGCGAGAGCAAGGTCCGGGACTTCGGCATCCCCGAAGCTCTGATCACGAGGTCGGCGACAAGCGGCTATTCGGCGCGTATCCATCAGTGGATCGACAGCGTGGTCACCGAAGAGCAGCGCCTGCTGGTTATCCGGCGTGAAACCAACCAGAACAGGGCGTCACAATTGCAGATGGTGCTATGGGCCCTTATCGTCGCGGTAGTTGTCCTCGGGATCATTACATTCCGCAAGATCATGATCGACCTGGCCAATGAGCGGAGGGCCCGGGAACAGCTGCGACGTTTTAACAGCGAGCTTAAAAAACAGGTGGAGATACAGACCGCCAATCTGAAGAGCTCGGAGGACAAATACAGGACCATTTTCTACAAGAGCCCGCTGCCAAAATGGATCTATGACGAGAATACCCTGGAGTTCCTGGAGGTGAACGATAAGGCGATAGAGATGTATGGGTATTCGCAGGAAGAGTTCAGGGCGATGACGCTGAAGGATATTAGACCGGTGGAGGATATTCCCGAGCTGATGGAAGAGATCGACGACGTGCGGAAGCATCCCGAAATCTATCGCGGCGCGCAGTGGAGGCACGTCAAGAAGAGCGGCGAGGTGGTCGACGTCCTGGTTACCGGTCACTCCATCCAGTACGACGGCAGGAAGGCGAGGATGGTCGCGATCATGGACATTACCGAACGGAGGCAGCACGAGAAACAATTGCGGACACTGAACCTCGACCTTGCCAAGCGCGCCAGCGAGCTCGCCGCCTCCAACGCTGAGCTGGAGCGGTTTGCGTATATCGCTTCCCACGACCTGCAGGAGCCACTGCGGATGGTAAGTAGTTTCCTGCAATTATTACAAAAAAGATACGGAGGACATCTGGATAACAAGGCCGATCAGTACATTCACTATGCCGTGGACGGCGCCGAGCGGATGAAGGCGCTGATCATGGACCTGCTGGAGTATTCCAGGGTGGGGACGGCGAAGGAGGGCTTTGGCAAGGTGGATGTCAACACGGTCCTCGAAGAGGTCGGCGACGTTTTCCGGGAGAAGATCATCTCTGCCCAGGCTAGCATCGACATCGGGCCGATGCCCTGCGTCTGGGGCGACAAGGTGCAGGTGTCGCAGCTGTTCCAGAATCTCGTGAGCAATGCCCTGAAATACCACAGTGACAGGCCACCGGTGATCATTATCCGCGCAAAGGAGGAGCCCGGTTTCTGGCAGTTCTCGATCGAAGACAACGGCATCGGCATCGAGTCGCAGTTCTTCGACAAGATATTCATCATTTTCCAGCGGCTGCATAATAAGAGTGAGTATTCGGGGACGGGCATCGGGCTGGCCATCTGTAAGAAGATCGTTGAAAGGCACGGAGGGAAGATATGGGTAGAGTCGGCGCCGGAAAAGGGAAGCACATTCTTTTTTACTATTTCTAAAAAGGTTTAACCTTGTCGGATTATGCAACAAATACACATCCTGCTCGTGGACGACAATGAAGGCGACATCCTGCTGACGCGCGAGGCCCTGGAAGACGCGCGCATCGTCAATAAGATATCCATTGCCAATGATGGCGTGGAGGCCATCAGCTTCCTGAAGAAAGACCCTCCTTACCGGGACACCGAGATGCCCGACATTATCCTGCTGGACATCAACCTGCCCAAGATGGACGGGACGGAGGTCCTGAGCATTATCAAGAACGACCCGGAGCTAAAACGCATACCTGTCATTATGCTGACCACTTCTTCGTCGGAGAAGGACATCCTTGCCTCGTATGACAATTATGCCAATTGTTATATTACGAAGCCCGTCGACCTCGAGCGGTTCATGGACGTCGTTCGTACCATTGAAGATTTTTGGATCAGTATTGTCAAACTGCCGAAAATCGCTTCTTAAAAATGCCAGAAGAAACTACACCACTAACGATCCTTGTCGTGGAAGACAATCCCGGTGACCTGTTCCTGTTGGAAGAATTTCTGCGGGGCACCGACCTTGACATCGGGGAAGTAAAGCACGCCAGCAGCCTGGGGGGAGCCAGGCAGGTACTGGAGTTCGGATCGATAGACCTGGTCTTTCTTGACCTGTCGCTTCCGGATAGTTTTGGGCTGGAGTCGTATACCGGCATCCAGGCGTTGACGCAGCGCATTCCCGTGATCCTGCTGACCGGCCTTACCGATACAAAATTGGCCATGCAGGCCCTGGTGCTTGGCGCCCAGGACTACCTGGTAAAGGGTGAGTTCGACGAGAGGCTGCTGTCGCGCGCCATCCGCTATAGCCTCGAGCGTATGCGGAATCTCCTGTATCTGCGGGAGAGCGAAGAGCGCTATCGCGAGCTGTTCAACAACAACCCCATGCCGATGTGGGTCTTTGACGCCTATACCTTCCATTTCCTCGAGGCCAACAGCGCCGCGGTGCAGCACTATGGCTATACGCGCGAGGAGTTCCTGGCCCGCAACCTTGCGGACATCCGTCTCCACGGCGACTTCGACGAGCTCCGTCAGGAGGTGGCCGAGATATGGCAGCACCGCGACGGCATGAAGAAGGGGATCCGCCAGCACATGAAGAAGGACGGCCAGCTGATCTTTGTGGATACGGCGTGGCATAGCATCAAGTACAAGGACAGGCCGGCGATACTGGTCCTGGCCAACGACGTGACCGAACGCATCCAGCTGGAGAACGAGCTCAACGAGCAGCGGATGACGCGCCAGCGCCAGATCACCGAGGCTGTCATCGTCGCACAAGAAAAAGAGCGGACGGAGATCGGCAAGGAGCTGCACGATAACGTAAACCAGATACTGGGTGCGGCCAACCTTTATATCAATACCGCGATGACGGACGAAGAAATGCGGCAGGAGCTGCTGGACAAGAGCACGCAGCTGGTGAGCAAGTCGATCAACGAGATCCGCAAGATCTCCAAGTCCCTTATCACGCCCGGGCTGCGTGAGATCGGTCTTATCGAGTCGATAGAAGATATCATCGACGATATGCGGGTCGTCAAGGATGACCTGAGCATCGAGCTGGACCTGCAGAATATCACCGAAGAGCAGATCGAGGACCGGCGCAAGCTGGCGATCTTCCGGATGGTGCAGGAGCAGCTGAACAATATTGTCAAGCACGCCCGCGCCACGCGGGTTCTGATACGGCTGTCGATCGAGGGCAGTGATGTGGTGCTTACGGTCTCGGACAACGGGGTGGGTTTTGATGTCGGCCGCCACCGCAAGGGGGTGGGGATAACGAATATCATCAGCCGCGCTGAATTGTTCAATGGGACGGTGGAGATACAGTCGTCGCCGGGCGATGGGTGTACGTTGAGCGTGAGTTTGCCGATGCAGGGGATCGCCCCGGAGGGGCAGTCCCGGAACGTTCCCGAATGGAGTGAAGGGAACGACCGAGGTTCCCAAGCCGAGCGTAGGGAACGACCGAGAAGGAGCGAGGGACGAAGCTCCGACGAAGGTCTGAGGGACGAAGCCTCGACGAAGATCTGAGGGACGAAGCTCCGACGAAGGTTTGAGGGACGAAGCTCCGACGAAGGTCTAGTATGCCGTCGACCTCTTAAAGTTTTCTCAGAATTTTAATTAGTCTTTTCGCGATGAGCGCGTCGCCTTTGTCAGAGGGGTGGAGGCCGTCGTATGTCATGTCGATGGCTTCCGGGGGATAGGGGTATTCGCCGGCGGGGTCGAAGGGGATGGTTGTGTATTCCGGGTAGGTATAGTTGCGGTACTGGCCGGTTTGGGGGTCTTTTAGCCTTTTGAAGTGGACGAGATGGGGGACGGAGAGGTGGTGGTCGTGGTAGAGGTCGACGACGCGGAGGTGTTCGTTGGCGGCGATGGTGCGGATGGCCTCGGCCACCTGTTCGAGGGTCTGGCCGTCCTTTTCCCTGTAGGAGCCGTAGGCATTGTTGGTTGGGCGGCCGACCTGGACGAAATCGGCGCGCGGCATGGGGGTGATGAGAATGATCGTGGCGTCTTTGTTGAGTGCGCGCAGCTTGTCGATGATGATCCGGAAGGAGCCGTAGACGGTGGTGTCGCCGGTATTGTTGGAATAGTCGGACCAGCTGCCGATATGGTTGCTGTGCCACCAGTCGTTCGTACCCAGGAATACGCTATACACATCTGCCGGGGGAATTCCCAGCTTTTCGATGGATCTGGCAATATTAGAGGACGTCCAGCCGTTGTGTCCCTGGTTGGTATAGTGGATATAGGGCAGCTTTTCCGTTACCCGGGTGAGGTAGCCTTTGGTGACCCGGTTGCCGGTCTCGTTGGGGTGTTCGTTGAGGTAGGTGATCGAGTCGCCGATAGCGACCCAGCTGATGGTGTGGTGGGTGAATGCGGTCAGGAGGGGCAGGACAAGGAGGCAGACGAGCTTTTTCATAATGACAAATTTGAGCCAGAAATATATGAATTTCCCCTCTATCCGATCTGTATTCAGCGGCGCAAGCCGAAGTTTTTTACGTTTTCCGCTGGCGATGGTGCTGGCTGTGGTGGCGACGGTCTTTTGCATAAAGAGGTCCCACCTGCATTATGACGAGGGCGACGCGCATTTCTGGTATGTGAATATAGCGGCGGCGGCGTATCTCGGGATGATGCTGTCGTTGGCGCTGACCGTGCTGGCGGAGAAGAGACAGCTGAAGGGAATAGTGGCGGCGGCTGTGCAGGGAGGTGTGCTGCTCCTTGGCGCGGTCTATTATTTTTCCCTGCCGGATCACTATACGGCGCAGGCCGGGATGAGGTTCGTCCTGTTTGTACTGGGGCTACACTGGCTGGTTGCGTGTATTGCATTTGTGGGGCGGGGAGAGGACAACGGTTTTTGGCTGTATAACAAGCGGCTGTTCCTACGCATACTGACCAGCGGGCTGTATACCGGGGTTTTGTATCTCGGGCTGGTGATCGCGCTGTCGGCGATAGAGCATCTTTTCAGTATTCCCGTCCCTAACGATCTTTATACGGATATCTGGTTCGTTCTTGGGGGTGTATTTAATACCTGGTTCTTCCTTGCCGGGGTCCCCGCGGACTACGATAGTCCGAAGACCATTACCGAATATCCGAAGGGGCTGAAGCTCTTTACACAGTTGGTGCTGCTGCCGATACTGACGATCTACCTGCTGATCCTTTATGCGTATATGATCCGGATCGCGGTCACTTCGGTCTGGCCTTATGGATGGGTCTCGTATATGGTGCTGGCCTTTTCCGTGGCGGGTATCCTCGCGATCCTCCTTGTCTGGCCGCTGAGGGATGAGAAGGACAACAAATGGATATCCGGCTATTCGCGATTTTTTTATTTTGCCCTGTTCCCGCTGATCATACTCCTTGGGTTTGCGATCTGGAAAAGGGTCGCTTCGTATGGCATCACCGAGCAGCGCTATTTTGTCCTGGTCCTTGCGTTCTGGCTTTTGTATGTCGCGCTGTATTTCCTGCTTTCGAAGAGAAAGACGATCCGGCTGATCCCGCTGTCGTTGTGTGTGCTGGCTTTTGTTGTTTCCTTTGGGCCGTGGGGGGCCGAGGGAGTGTCTCTGCGTGTTCAGCGGTCGAGATTGCAGGCGCTGCTGGAGAAGAACCGGCTGATGGCGGATGGCCGGCTGACGGGGCGGCCCGTTAGTGTTGGGTTTATCGACAGGAGGGAGATCACCGGCCTTACGGAATACATTGTTCGGAGCCACGGGTATAAAGCGCTGCAGTCCTGGTTCGCGGCGGACCTGGATTCGTTGATCGGTAATGCCCGCCGGTCTTCGTATACCGCTCTTGATGATCAGTTCAGGGCGAGGGTCCTTTTAAAGGAAATGAAGGTCGAGTATGCGAATAGCTATGACAGTGAGTATGACGAGATCCCGGAGTTCTATGCGGATGTCGCCCGGGACAAGGCCGAGGCGATTGTCACTACGGGATATGACTATTATATTGGCAACCTTTATTTGAATATCGCGACGCCGCCCGAGGGGATCGACACCAGCCGGTACAGGCTTGGGAAATATGAGTTGATCGTGCAGATGGATACAGCGGCGAATCAGCTGGAGCTGATGCCGGGCAAGGATTCTGTGTTGAAGCTGGATCTGTCGGGTATGGTTGCCAGGATACCTTCTTATAATGAGGGGCAGACGACGCAGCTCACAGAGGACAAGCTGACGATTACGAAGGAGAATAGTCAGTGGGGGTGCCGGTTGACGATAATCCGGTGCAATGGAGTTGTGCAGAAGGGGAATAAGAGGTTGAAAGACCTTTCGGGTTATTTGTTGATGAAGAGGAAATGACTTATCGTAATTAGTACACGGTATATTGGGCGTGAAGCGTTGGGGGAAGGAGTGATCCATAGGGGCGGATGTGTGATCTGTTGGGGACAAGTGTGGTGTTTTGTGGGACAGGTGTGAACCGAATGTGAACCGTAGAGGACAAGTGTGAACCGTCTTGCTAAACCGATTTTATGGTGGTGCGACCAGGTGTAAGTGTGGATAGGACCAGGTGTAAGTGTGGATAGGACCAGGTATTAGAGTGGATAGGACCAGGTGTTAGAGTGGATAGGACCAGGGTATGACCGGGAATAAGTGTGGGTACGACCAGGTGTAAACGCAGATGGTATTGATGACGGAACTGCGGGGGGACGGGCAACTGTCGGCGGGCTGACATCCGCACTGGTGGCGGATTTGATCGTGTCTAATGGACGCATCATTGCAATGGGTTGCACAAAAAAATAATCGGACTAAAATTCTCTCGCGAATTATTTTCTTCTAATTTTGTTGTATCGATATCACATCGAATTTTTAGATCTGTTCCTTCCTGTATCGGACGAAAAATCCGGTTTGTATGTTCCCCGATAAGAAGAGTGGGGTCGAGCGACTTGCAAAGGTCCTGGGCGAGAAAGGTCGTCGGGGAAGGAAATGCAGGATCGTCAAGCCCCGGGCCGAGGGATCGTAAAAAAAGCGGTTCTGTGAGGTCCAGGCTCTGACCTGGGTGTACAAATTATTGTAGCCTTCGCGTGAGAATATCCTCTTAAAGAAATATCCTGTATAAAGCTTCGTGGATGCCGCGTCGATTTTTTTTGGTCGCGGCGCCCAGTGGATAGCTGCATCCCGGAGGGTCCGGTGCAGCTGTCGATTCGTTGTCATGCGGCCATTGGCCGGTCATCATAGGACTGTCGATCCGTCGTCGTGCGACCATTGACCGGTCATTATAGGACTGTCGATCCGTTGTCATGCGACCATTGACCGGTCATTATAGGACTGTCGATCCGTCGTCATGCGACCATCAACCCGTCACCATTTTTTAGTCATATGAACTCACACACTTATGTTCTACCGTTACGTGGGGTCGGTCTGGCCGATATCGCCATTGCGGGAGGAAAGAATGCATCGCTGGGGGAAATGATCACCAACCTGCACGGAATGGGGATACAGATACCCGATGGGTTTGTTATTACGGTACATGCGTACCGCGAGTTTATCGAAACGGGGCAGCTCGAATCGGAGATCCGCAGGCTCGTTAAAGAGATCGACTTCGAAAGTGTGGAGTCCTTGCGTCGCGCGGGCTTGCGCATCCGGCAGCTGATCCGGAACAGCAAATTCCCGCCGGCGCTGAGCGCCGCGATCATCGAGGCTTATCACGCCTTGTCGGCCCAGTACGACCAGACCGACACCGACGTCGCTGTCCGGTCGTCTGCCACGGCGGAGGACCTGCCCGATGCTTCGTTCGCGGGTCAGCAGGAGACCTATCTGAACGTAAGAGGTCCTGCGGCGTTGATGGACAGCGTGAGAAACTGTTTTGCGTCGCTGTTTACGGACCGGGCGATCAGCTACCGAGAGAATTTTAAGTTCGACCATTTCGAGGTGGGCCTCTCGGTGTGCATACAGAAGATGGTACGCTCGGACCTCGGCGTGTCGGGGGTCGCATTCTCGCTGGACACAGAATCGGGTTTTAAGGACGTGGTGGTGATCAACGGCAGCTATGGGCTGGGGGAGATGGTCGTGCAGGGCGCGGTGTCGCCGGACGAATTTATCGTCCATAAGCCGGGGCTGAAGGCGGGGTTTTCGGCGATCATCGAGAAGCGCCTCGGTGTAAAGGACAAATTGATGGTGTATGGGGACGACCCGGACGAGCGGGTGAAGATCATTCCGGCGGATCGGGTGATGCAACACCGTTTTTGTCTCGAAGAGGACAATATACTGAAGCTCGCGTCGTGGGTTTGCCTTATCGAGGAATATTATTCGCAGAAGAAGGGGCACTGGTGCCCGATGGACGTGGAGTGGGCCGTGGATGGGCTCAGCGGGGAGCTGTTTATCGTTCAGGCGCGACCGGAGACCATCCATTCGCGCAAGAGACCGGGAACTTTGACCGAATACGTGCTCGGCGATAAGATCCGGCCGGCGGAGCCGCTGCTGAAGGGGATCGCGGTCGGGGACAAGATCGCGGCCGGCAGGGTGCGCATCATGCATTCGCTGGACAAACGGCTGGGGCAGGAGTTCATCGCCGGCGAGGTGCTCGTGACGGATATGACCGACCCCGACTGGGAGCCGATCATGAAGAAGGCTGCTGCCATCATTACGAACAAGGGCGGGCGCACCTGTCATGCGGCTATTGTTGCCCGTGAGATGGGCGTGCCTGCGATCGTAGGCTGCGGCAACGCGACCGAGCTGCTGTCGGAAGGGCAGCTGATCACGGCCTCCTGTGCGCAGGGTGACGAGGGGCTGATCTATGAGGGCGAGCTGGAGTTCCAGGTGATCGAGACGAATCTGGCGAGTCTGCCCGAGGTGAATACGCCGCTGATGCTGAATGTGGGGACGCCGGCGATGGCGTTCAACTATTCCTGGCTGCCGCATAGCGGGGTGGGGCTGGCGCGCGAAGAGTTCATCATCAACAATTATATCGGCGTGCACCCTGTGGCGCTGCTGAGGCACCGCGAGCTGAAAGACCGCGAGCTGACGGAGCTGATAAGGAACAAGACCGCGGGGTATGAGAATGAAGAGGATTTTTTTATCCGGAAACTGTCTTATGGGGTGGGTAGGATCGCTGCGGCTTTTTATCCGGAGAAGGTGATCGTGCGGTTCTCGGATTTTAAGAGCAATGAGTATTATAATCTGCCGGGTGGTAAGTATTTTGAGCCGACGGAGGAGAACCCGATGATCGGGTGGAGGGGTGCGTCGCGGTATTATTCGCCGGAGTACAAGGCGGCTTTCGGTATGGAGTGCAGGGCTATCCGTCGCGTGCGGGAGGTGATGGGGCTGGATAATGTGGTTGTGATGGTGCCTTTTTGCCGGACGGTGGAGGAGCTGAAGAAGGTGCAGACGGTGATGAGGGAGTATGGGTTGGTGCGGGGAGAGGGGAAGGGGATGGGTTCGGCGAGGGACCGGGAGGAAGGGAAGGGGATGGGTCGGGGTTCGGGTTCGTTGAATGGCCGGGGAGAAGGGAAGGGGATGGGTTCGGCGAGGGACCGGGAAGAAGGGAAGGGGATGGGTCGGAGTTCGGGTTCGGCGAATGGTCGGGGAGAGGATGCCGATGGGTCGGGTCTGGAGATATTCCTGATGGCGGAGATCCCTTCGAATATTATTCTGGCGAGGGATTTTGCGCAGCATATCGATGGTTTTTCGATCGGGTCGAATGACCTGACGCAGCTAACGTTGGGGCTTGATCGCGATTCTGCGCTGGTCGCGCATATTTATGACGAGAGGAATGAGGCGGTGAAGTCGCTGCTGCGGATGTTGATACGGACGGCGAAGGAGTGTGGTGTAAAGGTGGGGATCTGCGGGCAGGGGCCTTCGGATTTCCCGGACTTTGCGCAGTTCCTGGTGGAGGAAGGGATAGACAGCATCTCGGTGACGCCGGACTCGGTGATAAAAACGGTCCGCGCCATACACCAGATAGAACAGCGGACTGCAGTCGGGGCCGGATAGTGGGTGGAGGCGCGGCAGGCCGAGGAGCGGAGAGGGGGTAGAGGTCGCGGACCATGGATAGGGTCAATACTTCAAACCCGCGTCAGCATCAGTCTGAAGCGGGTTTTTTGATTATCATTCTGCCCAGACGGCGGGAAGGGGCACAGCCTGGAGGTTTTCCCCAAATCCACCTACAACCTGATCTCCCCCATATAAAACTATCCCTCTTTGGAATTTTTTACCAGCGATCTCTGCCAATCGTCGCAATCCATTGAAATCGCTTTGGCTGACGGCGGCAGTCGATTTTATTTCGATGCCGTAGAGTTGCTTTTTCCTATCCTCGAGGATCAGATCAACCTCTGCTCCGCTATGAACACTGAAATGGTAAGGCTTTAAGTAAAGTCCGGACCAGCTCAATTGTTTGACAATTTCCATGACGATGAAGTTCTCCAGGAATGCGCCGGCTGTAGTTCTGCTTTCTATAAGGCTATCGATTCCCTCACCCCGTAAATGGCAGAGAAGGCCTGTGTCATTGATAAATATTTTAGGCGATCTCACGAACCGGCCCTCTATATTCGGCGTCCACGCCGGGATCCTCAAAATGAGAAAGACATGCTCCAATAACGCCATATATCGCTGCAAAGTCGTGTTCTTTACCCCTGAAAGCCGCGCGATATCGGAAAGATTTATCGTGCTCCCAATTCTTGTACCGATGAGATGAAGGATATTGGGAATTTGAGTTAAGCCTTCAATATTTGCCAAATTGATAATGTCCTTCTGCAAGACCGCATCAATATAAGATTCGAACCATTTCGCTTTCCGTCTTTCATTTTCGCGCTGCAAGGCTTCGGGGTACCCTCCGGCCCTGATAGCCTCTATTATCTCCCTCCAGTTGCTCTTATGAGCCCGGAACCGGCCATCGGGTGTCACAAGAGCATTTAGAAATTTCGATCTTTTCCCGTGAATCTCTGTCTGGGAAAGTGGCCATAGGTGATGAATTTCGATCCGGCCGGCCAGGGAGTCGGCCACCTGGGGCAATGTCATAACATCAGCCGAACCGGTCAGGATCAGCCGCCTTTCCTTTCTGTTTTCATCAACCAATTTTTTTATACTTAGAAACAATTGTGGCGCCCTTTGTACTTCGTCAATAATGGCATGAGCGCTCAAATTCTGCAGGAACCCCAAAGGATCAGCCTGAGCGGCAGCCAAGGTTGTCGGGTCGTCCATTGTCATGATCTGCCCATCGAAAACCCCTTCCTCTACCAGTTGTCGGCACAAGGTGGTTTTACCAGTTTGTCGGGCACCGTTGATATGAATTACCGGGGTATCTTTCAGCGCTTCGGCAATGGGTTTGGCTATATACCTTTGATACATAATGTAATAGTGAGGTTATTGGGGTCAAAGGTATAAATTTAATGGGTAAATTTCAACCATTATGTGGGTGAATTTCAACCATTGCGTGGGTAAATTTCAACCATTGCGTGGGCGATTGTCGAATTTATGAGCCCAGGACCAGCTCCATCCTGCTGCTTCTGGAACCTTTGATGAGCATATATACGTTGTGGAAGCCGGCGCTGGACAACCAGTGTCCGGCTTCTTTGCTGTCGGCGAAGCGCCGGTATCCGTGGTCGATCTTCTGGAAGTCGCCGCCGACGAGGGCGACGTCGCGCCAGGGGTACTGTCCGATGAGGGAGACGATGGCGCGGTGTTCGTTGAGACTCTCGGGGCCGAGCTCGGCCATGGCACCGAGGATCAATATCTTTTGATTGAAATCACCGGGGACTTTGGCGAAGTTCTCGATGGCGGCGCGCATGCTCGAGGGGTTGGCGTTGTAGGCGTCGAGGATGATATGGTTGCCGTCGCGGGCGATGAGCTGGGATCGGCTGTTGGAAGGCGTGTATTGTTCGATGGCCTTGTAGATCTTCGGGTCGGGGACGTCGAAGTGTTTGCCGACGGTGACAGCGACGAGGACGTTGGGCAGGTTGTAGTCGCCGACGAGCTGGGTGTGGATGATGCCGGGGACGGCGCCGTGGAGGATCTCGACGTTCAATAAAGTATCGGAGACCGCGCCTTTGCTGACTGTGCCGGCGTAGTCGGCGTCGCTGGATGTACCATAGGTGATGACGTGGGCGATGCCGCGGCTCATCTGGCGGAGGTCGGTGGAGTCACTAAGCACGAAGGCGGTGCCGCCGTTGTCGCGGAGCCAGTCGTAGAGTTCGCCCTTCCCTTTTTTTACGCCCTCGGGTCCGCCGAAGCCTTCGAGGTGGGCCTTGCCGATATTGGTGATGATGCCGTGGGTCGGAAGGGTGTAGCGGCAGTAGCCCTCAATTTCTTTTTGGTGGTTGGCGCCCATTTCGATGACGGCGAATTCGGCATCGGGCCGGACTGAGAGGATGGTGAGGGGGATGCCGATATGGTTATTCAGATTTCCTTTGGTGGTATACGTTAAATATGTAGAGGAGAGGACGGCGTGGACGAGCTCTTTCGTGGTGGTCTTGCCGTTGCTGCCCGTGATGGCGATGAAGGGGATATTGAACTGCTGACGGTGGTGGAGGGCCAGGTCCTGGAGGGTGCGGAGGACGTCGGGTACGAGGATGAGGCGGCCGGTGAGGGCTGATACCGCCTCGAAGTCGCCTTCGGGGGATTCGTCAATGACGGCGTATGCGGCGCCGGTTTGGAGCGCCTGGAGGGCGAATTTGTTGCCGTTGAAGTTGGGGCCTTTGAGGGCGAAGAAGAGGTCGCCCTCCTTCAGCTGGCGTGTATCGGTGACCACCGAGGGGTGGCGGAGGTAGATGTCGTAGAGTTGGCCGATTGTCATAGATAACAAAGGTGCAACATTCGCTGGAATTTTCGGTCCCTTGATATAAACCAGCGTGTATGTTCCAAAACTACCTGAAGATCGCGCTCCGCCAGCTGAGAAGGCAGAAGTTCTATTCCGCCATCAAGATCGGCGGTTTTGCCCTGGGCATCGCGGCCTGCCTGCTGATCACCTTGTATATCAGCAATGAGCTGAGCTATGACCGGGGGTTCCCGGGTGGGGACCGGCTGTACCGGGTGTCGTCGATCTGGACGAACGAGCTGACGAACAACCGATGGACGGCCTGGCAGGCGCCCTTTGCTGCAGCGGTGAAAACGGAGTTCGCTGAGGTGGAGCAGACGGCGAGGATCATGCCCTACCATTTGTTCTACGGCGCGGGCAGCAACCAGCTGCGGGCTGCGGATAAGCAGCAGGATGTGTATGAGGAGGGATTTACGTATGCCGACAGCAGCCTGCCGGATATGTTCCACTTCAAAATGATATATGGCGACAGGCGTCACGCGCTGGCGGAGCCGAACTCGATGATCCTCTCGAAACGCAAGGCGGACAAGTATTTCCCGGGAGAGAACCCCGTCGGCAGGCTGATGTATATCAACGACGACAAGGACCACCCGCTGAAGATCGGCGGGGTGATGCAGGACCCGCCGCAGAACAGCCATCTGCAGTACGATTTTTATATCTCGCTGACGGGGCACGAGCTGTGGAAGGGTGAGCAGCAGACCTGGTACGCGTCTAACTATGACACGTATGTATTGTTGAAGCCCGGGGGGGACCCTGTGAAGGTACAGGACAGGATGCCGCAGCTGATATCGGCGAAGTACTGGGTTCCGCGTTCGGATGCCCGCTATGACGTCAACCAGGACAAGATACTGAACAAGCTGAAGTATTACCTGCAGCCGGTGAGCGAGATACACCTGCATCCGGAGGTGGGAGACAGCCAGTCGCACGGCGATATCCGTTATGTCTGGATGTTCGGTGCGATAGCCCTGGTGATCCTGGTGCTGGCTTGTATCAACTTCGTGAATCTGTCTACGGCCCGCAGCGCGGGGAGGGCGAGGGAGGTGGGGATTCGGAAAGTGGTGGGGTCGCGGAGGGGAGGGTTGGTTCGGCAGTTTTTGACGGAGTCGGTGGTGGTGAGCTTTTTATCGTGGCTGATGGCGCTGGGCCTGGCGTGGGGGCTGTTGCCGTTGTTCAACCGGATGGCGGGGACTTCGATGCATATGCCGTGGGGGGCGTGGTGGCTTGTGCCTGGTGTGTTGCTGGCGGCGGTGGTGGTGGGCGTGGCGGCGGGATTGTATCCGGCCTTTTATCTTTCTGCTTTCCGGCCGGTGGCGGTGCTGAAAGGGACTATTTCGCGCGGGGTGCGGCATTCGGGGTTGAGGGATGGGCTGGTGGTGGTGCAGTTCACGTCGGCGGCGGTGTTGATCGTGTGTACGATCGTTGTTTATAACCAGATGCAGCTGATCCTGCATGGGAAGATGGGGTTTGATAAGGACCAGGTGATGCTGATACAGGGGACGGGGGTGTTGAGCAAGCCGCGGCTGGTGGCTTTTAAGGCCGGGCTGCAGAAGCTGTCGGGGGTGCGGATGGTGTCGGTCAGCGATTATTTACCGGTCGCGGGTGGTAAGCGGGATAACCGGACCTGGTGGGCGGATGGAAGGCAGAAGACAGACCCTGGCGGTCCGGGGCAGATGTGGTATGTTGACAACGACTATTTGGGGACGATGGGGATGAAGCTGGTGGAGGGCCGGAATTTTTCGCCGCTGCTGCGTTCGGATTCGCAGGCGGTGGTGATCAACCAGGCGATGGCGAGGCAGATGGGTTGGGAGCATGCGGTGGGGAAGAAAATATCCAATGGGGGACCGGGGATGCCGGTGATCGGGGTGGTCGAAGACTTCAATTATGAAACGGTGAAGCAGCAGGTGGGGCCGCTGGTGCTGGGGTTGGGAAACTGGTCGACGGTGGTGGCGGTGAAGGCGGGTACGAGGGATATGGCGGGACTTATTAAGAGTGTTGGGGCGGTGTGGAAGAGTTATGCGCCGCAGCAGAGCCTACGATACAGTTTTTTGGACGAGGAGTTTGCGCAGAGCTATGTGGATGTTGAGCGGACGCGGAATGTGGTTACGTCGCTGGCGGTGCTGGCGGTGGTGATCGCGTGTCTGGGATTGTTTGCGCTGTCGGCGTACATGGCCGAGCAGCGGCGCAGGGAGGTGGGGGTGCGCAAAGTGTTGGGGGCGACGGTGGCGCAGGTGGCGGGGTTGTTGTCGAGGGATTTTTTGCGGCTGGTGGGGGTGGCGTTTTGTATCGCGTTGCCGATCGCGTGGTGGATGATGCACAGGTGGCTGGAGGATTATGTTTATCGGGTGTCGATAGGTGTGGGGGTGTTTGTTGTGGCGGGGGTGATGGTGGGGGGTATTGCGTTGCTGACGGTCAGTGTGCAGGCGTTGAGGGCGGCGAGTGCCAGTCCGGCGGGCAGCTTGAGGGCTGAGTAGGGTTGTTGCCGACGAACGGAGCGACGCAAGGATGTCGGATCAGGGCTCGACCGCTGACCCAATAAAAATAAAAAAAGCCCGAGGTTTGATCTTCCCGGGCTTTTTTCTATGAAGTTGAATCTGATTATTGTTTACGCGTGTTCTGCCGGCGTTGTTTGTAGTTGATACCGGTCTGGCGGCCGTTGCCTGCGGGGGAGCCTACGCGGTCCATGGCGCAGCGGAAGCCGACGGTGCTGTTGGACTGGTCTTCTTCGAGGAAGCGGCGGGTGCCGGGGCTGAGCCAGTAGGCGCGGTCGTTCCAGCTGCCGCCTTTGATGACGCGGGACTTGTTGGAGACGAGGGTCGTTTTGCCGTAGCCGTAGTAGATGCCCTGGATGGTGGAGTCGCCGTCGAGGAAATTGATGACGTCGCCTTTCTGGTAGTTGCGGCGTTTGACGCTTTCGGAGTCGGTGACGTCGCGGACTTTGATGCGGCCGAGGCTGTCGCGTTCGGCTTTGCCTTCTTTGCCGTAGTCGACGGTCTGGAATTTGTTGCCGCGGTAGGGGGCTACGTCGTCGGCGTCCTGGCCGGTCATGGGCCGGTAGACGTCGGCTACCCACTCACTCACGTTGCCGGACATGTTATAGAGACCGAAGCCGTTGGGGAAGAAAGAGTTGACGGGAGCGGTGTATACTGCGTTGTCGTTGAGGCCGCCGGCGACGCCCATGTTGTCACCTGCGCCGCGTTTGAAGTTGGCCATGAAGGTGCCCTGCCAGCTGCCGTGACGGGTGTCGCGGAGGCCGTTGACGTTGTTGGACCAGGAGTAGACCTGCTTGTTGGCGATGAGCTCTTCGCCGCGGTTCTTGTCGTTCTTGCCGGGCAGGGGGTTCTGGTTGATGTAGCCGAGGGCTGCGTATTCCCACTCAGCCTCTGTGGGGAGGCGGTAGTTGGGGAGGAGGATACCGTCCTCAAAAGTGACCTGGGTACGCGGGGTACCGTTGGGGTTTTTGAGGGGGTTGCTCTTGGAGCGTGCTTTTTTATCGGGAGTGGCCTGGAATTCGCCCATGAGGTAGGCCTTCGTGTTGAAGTTCTCCTGGCCGAGGCCGGTGAGGTTCTTTACGGAGTTGGGGTTGATATAACCGCGATCGATGAGCGCTTTTTCGTTGACGCGGTCGGAGCGCCAGAGACAGAAGTCGTGGGCCTGTTTCCAGGTGACACCTACGACGGGATAGAAATTATACGACGGGTGACGGAAGTAGTATTCCACCATTGGCTCGTTGTAGGCGAGCTCGCTGCGCCAGCAGAGGGTGTCGGGCAGGGCGGCTTCGCGTACGGCCTTGTATTCGTCGGCGTCGAAGACCTGGTTGAGCCAGTAGAGGTATTCCCGGTAGTGGATGTTGGCCACTTCGGTCTGGTCGATGTAGAAGGAGTTGACGGTAACGCGGCGGGGAACGTTGTTCCAATCACGCATGACGTCTTCCTGTGTGGCACCCATGGTGAAGGTACCGCCCTGGACGAATACCAGACCGGGTCCGGTACGTTGTTCTTTTTCTTTGGAAACCTGGAACCCGCCCATCTTGGAGTCATTGTAGTTCCAGCCGGTGACGCTGGACTGCTCTGCTTTTTTCTTGAAGCAGGCTGTGCCTGTGACGGATACGGTAAGTGCCAGGATCGCTAGGTTTTTCAGATTCATAGTTGACGTTAGTTAACGCGTTTGCCGAAATTTTTTGTTTTATTGGTTGGGCCGGGTTGTCCGGGGTTTTGAGGCCCGGGGCTGTCGGGTCTTGCCTGGTTTTGAAGCCGGGTTTGACGGTCCGTTGCCGGTGGCTGTACCAATAGTATGCCAGACGAAGGGGCGAGCCCAAGGTCGGGTCTAAAGGGGAAAAACGATTCTTTTGGTGGTTTTATTGTATTAAAATACGAGAGTTAGTTATCCACAGTTGCCTGGTTGGAGTGTTTTGACGTGGGGGGAAGGGGGATGCACGGGGTGGATGAGTGGGGAGGGGTGGGATGGAGGTTGGGTTTTTGGGGTTGGGACTGTCGGGGGAAGGGGGGTGCCCGGGGTGGATGAGTGGGGATGGGTGGGGTAGGGGTTGGGTTCTTGGGGTTGGGTTCCTGGGGTTGGGACTATCGCGGGGAGGGGATGCGGGAGACCGGGGCGGGGTTAGGATGAGGGATGGGGGAGACCGGGGCGGGGTGGGGATGGTAGGGTTTGTCGGGGTGGATGGGGGTTTGGGGATACTCGAGGTGGATGAGGGATGGGGGATGCCCGGGTGGGTGCGGGTTGGTGGGATGGGCCCGATCGGGTGTTCTGGGGCCCGGAGCGGACTGAGATCGGGTAAACGGCACGGACTTTGGTTGGATGGGGCCTGGCATACCGCACACGTATTCGAACGGCATAAGGTTTGAAGTGGGAGAATTAGGCCCTAACTGGCCACTAAACAACGGGATAGGCAACAATAAAACTGATCATTTACCGTTGGAGGAGGATTAAAACCGACGATCCCGCAGTTTTGTCGGCAGCCATCCCGCTGAAAACGTATAATTAATTGATAACCATAATTAAAGCAGCCTATATCGCAAATCTACATTTCTAACAGGTTCTTTACAGGAAGGGTCCGCGGGGGGAGATATGCTTCATTTCGCGGTGCCTTTTAATGGGGAGAGCCTTCCGGCGTCAGCAAAAAAACTTCCGCCGGGGAAACCAAATTGTCAAAATTTTCGTGTCGGGAGTGGAGATCTTCCATAACGGGTCACCGCTCGGGAACAACGGGTCACTGCCCGGGAAGGGTTCACCGCCCATGAAGGGGTCTCCGCCCGGGAACAACGGGACACCGCCCGGGAAGGGTTCATCGCCCGGGAAGGGGTCACCGCCCAGGAACAACGGGTCACCGCCCGGGAAGGGTTCACACACCGACAGAATGGGTCCGGCGAAGACCAGACAAAAAATTTATTTGCGTAGAAAGAAAATTAAAAAAGCTCATGAAAAGATTTTACCAGGGATTAGCTGCTTTAGTGGTTCTAGTTATAACCGGCAGAGAGGCGATAGGACAAACGGCTAACAGCATCAATGTCACCACAACGGCCGTCCCCTTCCTGCGGATATCCCCGGATGCGCGGGCCGGCGGGATGGGCGATCTGGGGCTGGCGACGTCTCCGGATGCGTCCAGCGGATTCTACAATCTTGCCAAGACACCGTTCGCGAAGAAGGACATCGGCATCGGACTGACCTACACTCCGTGGCTGAAGGATCTTGGTCTGAACGACGTCTATTTACTGGCTGCCAGCGGCTATAAGAAGCTGGACGAGTTCTCGGCGCTATCGCTGGGGATCCGCTATTTCAGCCTGGGTAATATCCAGTTCGAGGACTTCAACGGGAACGCGCTGGGTGAGGGACACCCCCGCGAATTTAGTTTTGATCTCGGTTATTCGCGTAAGCTGAGCGACAAGCTGGGTATTGCGCTGGCGGGACGCTACATTTACTCCAACCTGGCCTCGGGCTATGCGGCCAGTGGCGCCACATATCAGCCGGGCAAGACCTTTGCCGCGGACATCTCGCTCTTTTATAATGGGGTGACGGAAGAGAACGGCGGGTGGAATTTCGGTCTCGCCCTGACCAACTTAGGTGGTAAGATCGGCTATACCAACTCCGCGACCGAGAAGGATTATATCCCTGCCGACTTCGGTCTGGGCGCGGCTTACACCGCCGTTTTCAACGAGGACAATAAGTTGACGATCGGGCTGGATATGCACAAGCTGCTGGTCCCGGTGCCGCCGACGCCGTCGAACACGGGGAATGCGCAGCAGGATGCGATCAACGACTCGACTAACCTGTCGAACTATCACCAGAAGAGTTTTGTGGGGAGCTGGTTCAGCAGTTTTAACGGCGAAAACCAGTTCAAAAGCCTGCAGTTCTCGCTGGGGGCTGAGTATGCCTACCAGGACCAGTTCTTTTTCCGCGCGGGCTACTATTATGAGGACCCGACGAAGGGTGACCGCAAGTATTTCAGCGTGGGTGTGGGGCTGAAGTATAACGTGATGGGGCTGAATTTCTCGTACCTGGTGCCTTCGGGTAGTGGGACGAACAGGAATCCGTTGTCGAATACGCTCCGGTTCGGGTTGACGTTCGACCTGGACAGCAACAGTGACAATAACACGTCGAGCTCGACGAATTAGGGTTGATACCTATTAATATAATTATTGAGGTCCCGGGGAGGTTTCCCCGGGATTTTTTTTGTTTTGGGGGGAAGGGGGACGCTGCGTAGTAGTGCGGTCGTGGGGGGAATGTCGTGGGGTGCTGACGTTCGGGGGGGTGGGGGTGGATCTTTTGCTTTGGAGGGATGGGGGGACGCCGCGGAGAGTTGAGGGTGGATCTTTTGGTTTGGAGGGACGGGGGGACGTTCGGTGGTGTTGCGGTGTAGGGGATCTCGTGGGGTGGTGATGCAGCGCGGAGTGGGTCGAAGGTGGATTTTTTGTGCAGGGTGTGGGCGAAGGCGCGGAGAGTTGGGGCACATTGTCTTAATTTTACCAACTATGTCATACAGAATCGGTTTTGGCGTCGACTTTCATCAGCTGGCCGAGGGGCGGGAGCTCTGGCTGGGAGGGGTACACATTCCTAATAACAGGGGGGGATTGGGGCATAGCGACGCGGATGTGCTGTTGCATGCCATCTGCGATGCGCTGCTGGGAGCCCTCAATCTGGGAGATATCGGGGTGCATTTTCCCAATACGGATGCCGCTTATAAGGACATCGACAGCAAGATATTATTGGAGAAGAGCTATGCGCTGGTGCGGGAGAAGGGGTGGCGCGTGGTGAATATCGACAGCACTGTTTGCCTGGAGGCGCCGAAGATCATGAAGTATGCGGGAGCGATGCGCGAGGCGATGGCTGTGCGGCTGGGTATCGGGGCGGAGGATATTTCGATCAAGGCTACGACGACGGAGCAGATGGGGTTTGTCGGCCGCGGGGAAGGGTTGACGGCGTATGCGACGGTGTTGTTGGAGAGGGAGGGGTAGGTTAGGTTGGGGGTCGCGCGAGGGGCGTGGGGCGACCCGGGGGGTAGGTGTAGTTCACGCGACAAACCCGTACATTTGCGCCATGTCACAAATCACCGTTAAGATCATTAATCAATCCCCAAATTCTCTCCCTGAGTACGCGACGGAAGGGTCCGCAGGAATGGACATCCGCGCTCATCTTCCAGGCCCGCTGGTACTAAAGCCCATGGAAAGGCAGCTGATCCCCACCGGCCTGTTCATGGAACTGCCCATGGGTTATGAGGCCCAGGTCCGGCCCCGCAGCGGACTGGCCATCAAACAGGGGATCACCTGCCTGAATACCCCGGGTACCATCGACTCCGATTACCGGGGCGAGATCAAGGTAATACTGATCAATCTTTCGGGGGAGGAACAGGTTCTGCATCCCGGGGACCGGATCGCACAGATGGTGATCAGCCCGGTGGTCCAGATCGGGTGGTCAGCCGTATCCGAGATCGGCGCCACGGCCCGGAATGCCGGGGGATTCGGTCACACGGGATCGAAATAAGTAATTACCAACTAACCCTTATAAAGCATGTTTAGATTTCTGGCAGGTCTTGCCCTTATTGGATTACTGGCAGGTGTGACGGCGGGCTGCCGCTCGACAAAAACGATAAGAAAGGTGATCACGACGCCCAGCGTCCATAAAGACACGGTCCACGTTGCGGTTGCTCCTGTGCGTGACGCGCATGCCGACTCGCTGCTGGTCATCCACCAGACGCTCGAGAAGCTGGAACACAACCATATCGACTTCAATACCTTCAACGCCAAGCTGAAAGTCCACTACGAGGGTGGGGACGGAAAGGACTATGAGTTCAACGCCTTTCTACGCATCCGGAAGGACAGCATGATCTGGATCTCGGTAAACGCCGCCCTCGGCATCGAGGCATTCAGGCTGCTGATCACGCCCGACAGCGTGCGGATACTGGACAAGCTGAAGAAGGTGGTGAGGCTGCGGTCTGTGAACTATCTGCAGGATGAGGTACACCTGCCGGTGGACTTCAGGACGCTGCAGGACCTGCTGATGGGTAACCCCATCTTCCTGGATACCACGCGGATCGCCTTTTATAAGAACGAGGATAAGGGCGGGATCTCGCTGTTCAGCTCGGGAGCGGTCTTCCGCAACTTTTTGACGCTGTCCGCGGATGGCACACCGCAGCACAGTAAATTGGACGATACCGATCCACTGCGGTCCCGCACCGGCGACATGACCTACGGGGAATACGACTATTCATCGGCGGTGCCCTTCTCGACCTACCGGAAGGTGTCGGTGGCGGAGAAGTCGAAGGTGGATATCGAGATCAATTATAAGCAGTATAAGTTTAACGAACCTTTAAGCTTTCCATTTACGATCCCAAAAAATTATAAACGTAGATAAACGTTATATATACTCTCCCGGTCTTTATTGCGTTTACGACTGGAGCCGCTGGCAGCGGTTCGTCCAAAGGACGGGGACGAAGGTCGATACGAGGCCGAATTAAACGGGGACGAAGGGCAATACGGGGACGAATTGAACGGGGACGAATCAAACGGGGACGAAGATTAATACGAGTACGATTTAAATTGGGTATGATGCTGAAAAAACTTCTTACGATAACCTTATTGCTGGTCGTGGTCGCCTTTCGGCTGACCGCCCAGGGCCAGGCGCCGGCACAGAACCGGGCCGACCTGGAGAAAGAGAGAGCGGCCATCCAGAAGGAGATCGAGGACGTCAAGCGGTCCCTCGACGAGACCCATAAGAACAAGCACGAGACCCTGGTCCAGCTAAATCTGCTGCAGCGCAAGCTGAAGCTGCGCGAATCGGCGATCCGCAATATCAACCAGCAGATAGACGTGATCCAGAACGATATGAATAACTCGGCCCGTGACATCGCCAAGCTGCGGACCGAGCTGGATACGCTGAAGCTGCAGTATGCGCAAAGTATCGTTTTTGCGTATAAGAATCGGAGCAGCTATGATTTTTTGAACTTTATCTTTTCGGCCACCAGCTTTAATGACGCGTTGAGGCGCATCCAGTACCTCAAGTCCTACCGGGCCTACCGGGAGGAGCGCGCCGAGAACATCCTCCGCACCCAGGACCAGCTGAAGGTCAAGATCGACGGTCTGAAGGTGACCAGGATCGAAAAGGACGAAGCGCTGAAGAAACAGAGTAAAGAGAGGACCCTGCTGGAAGGCGAGAAGAAGGAGAAGGACGCGGCCGTAAGAACGCTGCAGTCCCAGGAGAAAGAGCTGAAGAAGGAAATGGCCGCCAAGCAGAAGCAGGACCTCCGCCTCGGCGCCGCCATCACAGCCGCCATCAAGCGGGCCCGTGATCTGGCGGTGAAAGAAGCTGCGAAACGCAATGCCGACGCGAAGGCCGCCGAGAAAGCAGCCGAGAAGCCCGCGAACAAGACCAGCAGACCCAACGAGGAGGCCGCAGCCCCCGCCACGCTGAATACCGTGAAAGCGTATAACAAAACGGTGTTTACCAGCGAGGAAGACCTGCACCTTTCGGGCGAGTTCGAGCGGAACAAGCACCAGCTGCCCTGGCCCGTGAGCGGAACCGTGAGCATGGCCTATGGCCCCCACGAATATATCAAAGGCATCATGCACAACAACCAGGGCGTTACCATCGACTGCGCAGCCGGTACGCCCGTGAAGGCCGTCTTCTCCGGCGAAGTCCAGAGCGTCTTCAGCGTCGGCGACGTGCAGGCGGTCATGATCCGTCACGGTAAATACTTCACCACCTATAGTAACTTAGGATCTGTCACCGTCAGCAAGGGCGAGCAGGTCAGGACCGGTCAGGTCATCGGCCGCATTGGCAGCGACGCGCAGCTGGAGTTCGTGCTGTCCGATGAGAAGAACAGGACCTATGATCCGGAGGGATGGTTGAGAAGGTAGGGGTGAAGCGTGAACAATCGACGTTATACTTTATGAAAATACTATCCGGAGTGATCCTCCTTACATCCCTTTCTTTGTGTGTCGCCGCTGCGCCTGCGGCGGGACTGGGCGCGAAAAAGCCCTATCGGTCGGTGAAACATGCCAGCCATCAAAAAGACCATCGGTTAGTCAGGGTCGTTAAGACCAGCATTCGCCATCGTACTGTTGCGCCCGCGGTGGGGAGGTCGAAGGTTGCACACCCGAGGGTGGGTGGTGCAGTAACGGGTTCGGGGACAGGGGGTGGTATCGGTGTGGGGACGGGCGCGGGAGTGGTGAATGGTGCGGGTCGCTCCGATGAGTTCCGCCGGCAGAAAGGACATCTCGCCTGGCCGCTGTCTGGAACGGTATCTATGGCTTTTGGTCCCCACGAATATATAAAAGGTATCATCCATGACAACCAGAGCGCTACCATCGATTGCGCTGAAGGCAGCGTCGTCAGGGCAGTCTATGCAGGGGAAGTAACCGCCGTAATGGATATCCAGGGGGTTTGGTGCGTGATCCTCAAGCATGGCAGCTATTATACGGCTTACAGCAACCTCGCGACGACGACGGTGGCGCAGGGCGACCAGGTGCAGGCCGGTGAGTCGCTCGGCCAGGTTGGAAATATCGGCCAGCTCGAGTTCATGCTGGCAGATGAGGGAGGCCGGTTTTATGATCCCGAGGTTTGGTTAAAAAGATAGGATCCCAGCGAGGGCTCGTTAAGCCAGGAACCGATTGTACAGCGCCTCGTACTGGGGAACGATCCTGTGTATATCAAAGTTTTTCGCGTGGGCGATGGCGTTGGTCTTGAAGCGGCGGAGCGTTTCGTCGTCCTGCAGGATCCTGATCGCGTGCTCGCTCATCCCGTGTATATCCCCCACATCGTCGAGATAGCCCGTTTCGCCCTGGATGGCGATCTCGGGGAGACCACCTGCATTGGTCGAGATGACCGGAACACCGGCGGCCATGGCTTCGAGGCCGGCCAGACCAAAGCTTTCATATTCGGAGGTGAGGAGGAAGAGGTCCGCCACGGCCAGTATTTCCTCCATCTGCTCTTGCTTGCCGACGAATCGGACGTCTCCGTCGATCTCCAGCTCGCGGCAGAGGCTTTCGGCGCCCGAACGTTCGGGGCCGTCGCCGACGAAGAGCAGCTTGCTCGGTATTTTCCTGTGTACGATCTCGAAGATGCGGACGATGTCCTGAACCCTTTTGACCTTGCGGAAGTTGGAGGCGTGCATGAGGATCCGCTCGCCGGCGGGGGCGATGACCTTGCGGAAGGCGTCGATCGGCTTTTTGTGAAAACGTTGGGTATCGACGAAGTTATGGATGACCCTTATCTCCTTCTCGATCGCAAAGGTGCGGTAGGTCTCGTCCCGCAGATTTTGCGAAACGGCCGTGATGGCGTCGCTCTGGTTGATGGAGAAGGCGACGACGGGCGCGAAAGTTTTGTCGCGGCCGACCAGCGTAATATCTGTTCCGTGGAGGGTAGTGATCACCGGGATATAGCGGCCCTGCGCTTCGACGATCTTTTTGGCCAGGTAGGCGGCGGAGGCGTGGGGGATGGCGTAGTGCACGTGCAGCAGGTCCAATTGGTGGTTGTTGATCACGTCCACCATGGCGCTCGAAAGTGCGGTCTCGTATGGGGGATAGTCGAAGAGGGGATAGGTCGTAACCCGGACCTCATGATAAAAAATATTGGCGTTGAACTCGTTGAGCCGCACCGGCTGCTGATAGGTGATGAAGTGAACCTGGTGTCCCTTGTCGGCCAGGGCCTTCCCCAGCTCGGTCGCAAGAACGCCACTGCCGCCGAAGGTTGGATAACAGACTATTCCTATACGCATAGAGTTTATTTATGATTACCAGGCCCTGCCCGAAGGTAGTTTATCCTTAACTTTAGCCCAAACTCGACGGAGTGAGTTTAGAAATTAAGACAATCAAAATTAACACGATGCACCCTAAATTGTTGAAAGGCAACCTGCTATTATTTTTCTTAGTTGTAATGGGGTGGACCGGACCGGTGTTTGCGCAGACTCCCGTGACCGTCCAGATGGTATCGACGACCGAGGACTCGCTGTTGATCCGCCGCCTGGCAGATACGATCCTGACCGATGGACGGGCATATGAGAATCTTCGGCTGCTGACCAAGACTGTGGGCGCGCGACTGTCGGGTAGTGCCGGGTATTATAAAGCCGAGAAATGGGGGCAGCGGGTTTTGGGGGAGGCGAATGCGGATAAGGTTTGGATGCAGGAGTGTATGGTGCCGCACTGGGTGAGGGGTGGGAAGGATGAGGCGTCGTGGGCAACGACAACAGTCGGAAAAGGGGGACCTACGAGCAAGGCAGGTGGTTATCCTGAAGTTTTGGGATTAGATGTCCTTGCACTTGGGAATTCCATGGGTACAGGGCCGAAGGGGATCCATGCCCCCGCCATATTGATCAATACCTTCGACGAGCTCGAACAACATAAGGATGAGCTGAAGGGTAAGATCGTATTTTACAATTATCCGTTTAACCCCCTGTTCGTCGAAACCTTCCAGGCATATGGCGACGCCGTCCGTTATCGTGCTGTGGGGGCAAGCCGGGCGGCCAAATACGGGGCGATCGGTGTGCTGGTTCGGAGCATGAGCTCGTCGGTGACCAATTTTCCGCACACGGGCGCGCTTTTGTATAACGATTCCTTTCCGAAGATACCGGCCTTTGCGGTGGGGCTTCGCGATGCGGACCGGCTGGCTGAGCGGCTGAAGGCGGACGCCCGTGGCGTCAGCGTCTTTATGCGGTCGGGCGCCCATATGCTGCCCGACACGCCTGCGCATAATGTTATCGGTGAGCTGAAGGGGGCGGAATTCCCCGACCAGTATATCACAGTGGGCGGGCACCTGGACAGCTGGGATCCCGCCGAAGGCGCGCAGGATGACGGCGCGGGCTGTGTCCAGTCGATAGAGGTGCTGCGGGCGCTGAAAGCTATCGGCTATCGCCCCCGCCACACCATCCGGGTGGTGCTGTTCGCGAATGAAGAGAATGGCGGTCGCGGCGGCCGCAAATATGCCGAAGCCGCCAAAGACGCGGGGGAGAAGCACCTGCTCGGCCTCGAGAGTGATAACGGCGGGTTTACGCCGCGGGCGTTCACGCTGTCGCTGCCGGACGACAAGCTGGCGGCGATACAGCCTTGGGTAGGGCTGCTGAAGCCATATGGGGTCTATGAGCTGGAGCGGGGCGGCGGGGGATCGGACGTCAACCCGATGTCGCGGCAGCTGGGCGCCACGGTGGGGGAGCTGCGGCCGGACTCGCAGCGCTATTTCGAATACCACCATGCGCGCAACGACGTGCTGGAGAACGTGAACAAGCGCGAGCTCGAGCTCGGTGCGGTGAATATGGCGGCGCTGATCTATCTGGTCGATAAATATGGGTTGTAACGCGCAAACAACTATGCTATGAGGAAATTCTTTGCCATTGCTGCTGCTGTCATTATCGTCGGGGTGATAATGTTTGTCTACTTCCGGTATTTCTTCGTTTTTGGCTATGGGGTGAAGGCCGGGGAGCTCAACTACGTGGTTAAGAAAGGATTTATTTTTAAGACCTATGAGGGGAAGCTGATCCAGAATGGTTTCAGGTCGAAGGTGCCAAATACGATACAGTCTTACGAGTTCACTTTCTCCGTAGACAATGAGGCTGTGGCGCAAAAGCTGATGGTGAATGGCGGCCGCAACGTCCAGCTCCACTACAAAGAGTATATGGGTGCGGTGCCCTGGAGGGGGTATAGCGAGTTTGTGGTGGATAGTATCATAGAAATTACGAATGAGGCGAGGTAGGGGTTGGTAATAGAATTAGGGTAAATTATGGTGATTCCTGTAACAGAATTAGGGTTGTTTTTGGGGTTTCTTGTAATAGAATTAGGGTAATTAATGGCAGAAATTTGCCTAAAGTTAGGGTTGTTTTAAAGTCGGTTGATTATTAATGACTTAGGAGGCAGAATATTGCCGGTTGTTTGTGCAGGTTGGGGAGGTAGGCTGGGGTTGGGTGGGATGAAGGGTCTGAAGGTGAGGAGGGGGCTGAAGGTGAGGAAGGGTCTGAAGGAGAGGAGGGGTCTGAAGGTGAGGAGGGGGCTGAAGGAGAGGAGGGGTCTGGTGCCGGTCGCAGCTGTTTCCATTCGTTGATAGTCCGCGTTCTGATGTATTCGGCGGGGCCGGTCAGGTTGGCTGCGATGCAAAGGCGGGTTGCGGGGCGGCAGGTCGCCAGGAGCGTTTCGACCAGTTGATTGTTACGGTATGGGGTCTCGATAAAGATCTGGGTGCAGTTGAGACGGGCGGACTCGGCTTCCAATTCTTTTATGGCCTTGGTGCGGCCGGGGGTGTCGACGGGCAGGTAGCCGCAGAAACGGAATTGTTGACCGTTGAGTCCGCTGGCCATCAGCGCGAGCAGGATGCTGCTGGGGCCGACCAATGGGTGTACGGTTATGCCTGCCTGGTGGGCCGCTTCGGTGAGTATCTGACCGGGGTCGGCGATGCCGGGACAGCCTGCCTCGCTGATGAGGCCGATCGTTTTTCCTTCTTTTAAGCGCTGGCGGAATATCGTGAGGACCTCGGTTTCGGCCTTGTGGATGGGGTGCCACTCGTAGTCGTCGATGACCATCTCTTTCCAGAGGGACTTGAGGTAACGCCGGGCGCTGCGTTCGTTCTCGACAAAGAAGACCTGGCAGGCCTTTACTGCGTCGAGGATATAGGCCGGCAGCGGGGCCAGTGAGGTTGGGTCGAGATAGGAGGGAATGAGATAGAGTGAGGGGGTGCCCATAGCTATTCCAGATTCTGGTGATACAAACTAATAGTAGCTGCGATCACGGCATAGGCCGGCGCTAGCACCCAGCCGAGGATCGGGACAAAATGCATTCCGTAGAAGACCATCCCATTGCCGATGGCCAGCCCCTTGTGCTGGCTGATATAGGCGACTGAGGCGGGGGAGTCCAGCTTGTGCCGCATACAGCTGTAGTCCAGCATCGAGAAACCATAGTAGTAACACTCTACAAACGTACAGATGACGGGGGTGATCCAGCCGACGAGGGGGATGATGGAAAGGATGAGGATACTGATGGTATAAACGGTCTGCCACAGCGAGTTCCGCAGGGCCAGCCGGATGCCGCGACCCATGTCCTGCATCAGCTGGCGGTTCATGGTAAAATTGTATTCTTTCCCGTTGATGAGCGCTTCGGTCTGCTCGCTCAGGTAGGAGAACAGCGGTGAGCCGATGATGAGGAAGAGATATTTGAAGAGCGAGAAATAGAAGAAGACGAGCGCCAGGTGGAACATCATGCCCCCCATCACGAACAAAAAACTGAGGACCGCACTTTGCTGATGGCGCAGGAAACGCTGTATGCCGATGACCCTGCTCAACCACGACACCGCCTCGCTCGAAGAGGTCCAGAAGAAATAGATGCCTATAGAGAAAAGGATGGTATATAGAATGCCCGGTATCAGAATCCACTTCCATAGTTTATGTTTGCTTACGAACTGGTGCGCCCGGATATAGGACTGGAAGGCTATGATGAGTTCTTTGAGCAAAGTCTCTTTTTTTCAAACGTACGTTAAAATGATGAAACTTGACAATTCCTTTTACGACCGCCCCAACGTAGTACGGGTTGCGCGGGATCTCCTGGGGAAGGTGCTGGTGACGGAGATCGACGGCCAGCGGACTTCGGGCCGCATCGTAGAAGTGGAGGCATACAACGGTGTTGTCGACAGGGCCAGCCATGCCTGGTCGGGTCGCAGGACGCGCCGGACGGAGGTGATGTTCGGGCAGGGCGGCGTCGCCTATGTCTATCTTATCTATGGGATCCATCACCTGTTCAACGTCGTTACCAACAGCAAAGATGTTCCCCACGCCGTCCTGGTCCGGGCACTCGAGCCGATGGAGGGTATTCCCGTGATGCTGCAGCGCACCGGCAAGCATGTTGCCGATCATACGCTGACCCGCGGGCCGGGGAATCTTTCGAAGGCGATGGGGCTGCTGACGAAACATACGGGTGTGTCATTGTTGGGGGAAGAGATCTATATCGGGGATGACGGTTGGCGGCCGCGCCGGGGTGAGGTCGTGGCCAGCCCTCGTATCGGGGTCGACTATGCGGGGGAGGATGCGAAGCTGTTGTATAGGTTTTATGTTAAGGGGAATCCGTATGTGAGTGGGCGCCGGGCGCGCGGGGACCGCGCGCCGCGATGACAAATCCAGTGGAGACTTTGAGGACCGGGGAATAGCCGGGTTTGTCATCGCAGACATGGGCCCCGGTATAGCGCTTGCTTGCAAGCGCGTAGCGGAGAGGGTAAGTTTGACCTTGGAATGATAAATAGGATTGTTGACGCCGGGCGCGAGGGGACCGCGCGCCGCGATGACAAATCCAGTGGAGACTTTGAGGACCGGGGAATAGCCGGGTTTGTCATCGCAGACATGGGCCCGGTATAGCGCTTGCTTGCAAGCGCGTAGCGGAGAGGGTAAGTTTGACCTTGGAACGATGAATAGGATTGTTGACGCCGGGCGCGCGGGGACCGCGCGCCGTGATGACAAATCCAGTGGAGACTTTGAAGACCGGGGAATAGCCGGGTTTGTCATCGCAGACATGGGCCCCGGTATAGCGCTTGCTTGCAAGCGCGTAGCGGAGAGGGTAAGTTTGACCCTGGAACGATAAATAGAATTGTTGCCGACGAACGGAGCGACGCAAGGATGTCGGATCAGGGCTCGTCCGCCGACCCCAAAAAAATTAGAATCCTGGGCAGGGTGGGTTAGAACCTCGGACAGGGGACGCCCCGTCGGCCGTCGGATTTCTTTTTGATATAGATGAGGGATATCTCGATGCCGCCGCGGCTTTGGGAGGCGGTCTTGAGGGAGGAGACGTTGACGTCGTAGGTGACGCCTAAGTTGAAGTCGCTGTAGTCGAGGCCGACGTAGGGGATGACCGCGTCGGTGGTATTGTTGGTGAACCGGCCCCAGATGCCCGCGTAGAAGTTGACGGGGTTGGTCTCGTCGGTGCTCGCGGCGACGGCCCAGGCTCCGCCCAGGACGTACTGGCGGGCTCCGGCCTGGTTGCTGAAGAGGCCGCTGACATAGATGGTGCTCGGAGAGCCCTGTATCGGGAAGTAGCCGCCGCCGTGCAGCGTCACCCGCGTGGGGATATTGACGGTATCCGTACCGAGGAAAGAGGCCTTCGGGCGGTTGAGGTGGTAGCCGCTGGCGCCGAGATAGAAGTTGTTGTTGCCGTCGGTCGTCGCGTTGTAGAGGACGCCCAGGTTCATGTCGAAATAGCTGGTGCTGACGACGCGGTAGGCGATGGGCTCGTTGGAGAGACCGGTCCACCCGCCCTGCAGGTCGAGCTGGTCCTCGAAGTGCAGCTGTGTGCCGTCGAGACGCATATTGGCGTAGGTGCCCTGGAAGCCGACCCCCAGCTGGTGGTAGCCGTCTTCGTCGAGACTTTTGTGATAGGCCGTGGAGAAAGAGAAGAAATTGCTGGTGAGCGCACCGGCTGCGGTCTTGTCGTTCATGGCCATGACGCCGATGCCCCAGGTGTCGTTTTCGGGCAGCTTGTTACGCAGGATGGGCGCGTCGACGCTGACGGTGGAAGTGATAAAGGCGTTATTGATGGAGGGCCATTGGTTGCGGTAGTTGCCGGCTACGCGGACGACCCCGTTGAATTTCCCGGTGAGGGCCGGGTTGAGGGTCAGTGGAGAAGCAAAGAACTGTGAAAATCCGGGGTCCTGCGCCCTGACCTTATTGCCGATGGACAAAAGGGTAAGGACCAGGATAAGGGCGGCTGCCGGGACGCGCGCCGCGGGGCGCAGGATTATAGGCAAAGTTTTCTGCTTCATAAACAGTTAAATCACAATTATAAGACGGAAAAAAGCATTCACGGGTTGGGTGATCAGGGACTAAACTGCTGAAAAAATAGTAAAAAAAGGGCAAAAACAAGAATTTACATCTGGACTTTATTCCCATAGGCGAGATCGCCCGCATCCCCGAGGCCGGGAACGATATAGCCCTTGGCTGTCAATTCGTCATCGATGGCGCCGCACCAGATCTTGCAGTTGGGTTCGCTGCGCAGGACGAACTCGATGCCGACGGTACAGGCGATAGCAACGACCACGTGTATCTCGGAGGGATGGCCCTCTTCGCGGAGGTACTGGATGGTCTTTACGAGCGAGGAGCCGGTGGCCAGCATGGGGTCGGAGATGATGACGACGCGGTTCTCCAGCTCGGGGCAGCTGACATAGTCGAGGCTGATCTCAAAGCTGCCGTCGCGGTTGTGTTTGCGGTAGGCGGAGATGAAGCCGTTGTCGGCCCGGTCGAAGAAGTTGAGCAGGCCCTGATGGAGGGGGAGGCCCGCGCGGAGGATGGTGGTGATGACCGGCTGGCTCTTTAATACCTTGACAACGGCGATGCCCAGGGGTGTCTGCACCTCTTTTTCCACACAGGGCAGGGTCTTGCTGATCTCATAGGCCGCCACTTCGCCGATGCGCTCGAGGTTGCGCCGAAACCGCATGCGGTCCTTCTGTATCTCTTCGTCCCGGATCTCACTGATCCAGTCACACAGGAGGGAGTACTGTTCGCTTAAGTTGACGACCATATGTGTTGGGT